>ERZ1026858.270-NODE-270-length-29517-cov-5.106476_pt1 | contig 29517 bp, 16 predicted proteins | sample MGYA00380159_ERZ1026858 | MGnify/ENA primary metagenome ERZ1026858 (study PRJEB33269, sample SAMEA4719795) | human gut metagenome | biome: human-associated habitat; feature: organic feature; material: feces | place: Cameroon | collected 2013-10 ...
GCACCGGCATAAATGCGCTGAGCCAGCTTGGCGTTAAAGCCAATGTACACGCCAACGCGGCCGGGGTTGCGGGCGCACAGCTCGTTGAAGAAGTTCTCGTACTGGGCTTCGCCGGAGCCGAGGATCACCAGCTCAATGCCCTGCTGCAGCAGACCTTCGGCAATGCTGCGCACCAGGTCAACGCCCTTGTGACCGACCAGACGGGTAACCATGGCCATGACCGGGCTGCCATCCTTGTTCAGGCCGAACTCATCCTGCAAAGCTGCTTTGCAGACGGGCTTGCCCTGCTGAACCGTGTTGGCATCATAGTTCTGCGGGATATCCGGGTCGGTAGCGGGGTTGAAAACATCCACGTCAATACCGTTCAGGATACCGCACAGCTTATACTGCTTCTGGCGCAGCAGGCCATCCAGACCATGGCTGAACCACGGGTCCAGGATCTCCTGTGCATAGGTAGGGCTGACGGTGGTGACCTTATCAGCAGTCTCGATTGCGCCCTTCATAAAGTTGGCGCAGCCATCATACTCCACAATGTGGGCATCGCGTGCGCCAATGCCGCAGGTATCCTCCAGGATATCCATGCCATACTTGCCCTGGTAGGCAATGTTATGGATGGTGAATACTGTCTTGATGTGGTTGAACTTATCCAAGTGGCGGTAGTACAGGTTGAGGTAAACCGGGGTAAGGGCGGTCTGCCAGTCGTTGCAGTTGATGATATCCGGCTCAAAGTCGGTATAGAACAGGGTTTCCAGAATGGCGCGGGAGAAGAAAGCAAAACGCTCGCCGTCATCATAGAAGCCATACAGGCCGCTGCGCTTAAAGTAATATTCGTTGTCGATAAAGTAGAACGTCACGCCGTCATGCTCGGCCTTGAACAGGCCGCAATACTGGCTGCGCCAGCCCACGGGCACGCTGAAATTGGTAACATAGGTCAGCGTATCCTTGAACTTGAGATCGCCGTACAGGGGCATGATAACGCGGCAGTCAATGCCGTCACGAACCAGAGCCTTGGGCAGTGCACCGGCAACATCGGCCAGACCGCCGGATTTTGCATACGGTGCAGCCTCGCTGGCTGCATAGAGAATTTTCATGGGTACCTCCTTGCAGAGCCGCTGGAGCGGCTGTTTGCAACGCCTGCCGGGCAGGCTGTTATGATAAAATAAGGAAAGAGCGGAGAAGCGTGTTCACTCCCCCGCCCTTTCCTGCAAACTACCCGCCGGGGAGAGTTGGCGGGAAAGTTCAGGGCGTAATCAGGTTACACCGTGTGCTTTTTGGCAACAAACACCGGGAAAGAATCCGTGCCGATCAGCTTTTTGTCTGCGGTGATGTGGACGTTCTTATCGGTAACCACATACTCAACGGAGCTGTTCTCCTCCACAACGGTATCCTGCATCAGCACACAGTTGCGCACAACAGCACCCTTCTTGATCTGGCAGCCACGGAACAGCACGCTGTTTTCAACGGTGCCTTCCACCACACAGCCGTCAGCCAGCAGGCTGTTCTTGACCTTGCTGCCTTCCAGGTAACGGGTGGGGTTGTCGTCACGAATCTTGGTGTAGATGGGGTTGCCTTCGTTAAAGAGCTTATCGACATTGCCAGCCTGCAGCAGGCGCATGTTCTCGTCAAAGTAGCTCTTCATATCGCTGATGCGGGCCACATAGCCGTCAAACTCATAAGCCTGAACATTCAGCAGGCTCAGGTTGCGGGCCAGGATATCGCGCTCAAAATAGACCAGACCGCGCACAGATGCATCGCGGACAAGCTGGATCAGACTTTCGCGCTCGATGATGTACAGGTTCATGGACAGATTCTGGACGCCGGGACGATAATCGTTGGAAAGCAGCTCTGCCACACGGCCATTATCAATGCGGATGGTGTAGTTATCGGTGCGGGCGCCATCGGGGATTTCGCTGCGGTTGTATACCATGGTAACGTCTGCGCCGGACTTGATATGAGCTTCGATCAGCTTGTTGAAGTCGAAGTTCATGGCAATGTTGCTGTCAGACAGGATCACATAGCGTTCTTTCTGGTCCATCAGCCAGGTCAGAACGCTGGCCAGTGCATCCACACGGCCGCTGTACAGCTTGATGCTGCGCTCTGCGAAAGGCGGAACAATGTTCAGGCCTCCGCGCTTGCGGGTCAGGTCCCATTCACGGCCTGCGCCCAGGTGGTCCATCAGGGAATGATAGTTTTTACGGACGATGACCGAAACATTATCCACACCGGCGTTTGCCATGTTGGACAGAACAAAGTCGATCATGCGGTAACGCCCTGCGAACGGGATGGAGGCCATTGTGCGCTCCGCTACCAGTTCGGGGACAAGGTTATCATAAGAGTTTGCAAAAATGACGCCCAGTGCGTTTGCGTTGCTGCTTACCATTGTTCCTCACCATCCTTTACATCATTGGAAATCATTGCCTTGGGGCCAACCGTTGCGCCCTTGCCGATCTTGACACCGGAGCCAACCGTTGCAACATCGCCGGGTTCGGCAATATTCAGGCCGCTTTCCGGCATTTTGCCCACAGTAGCACCCTCTTCGATGGTGACATTTTCGGCCACGATGCAGTGTTCGACCTTTGCGCCAGCCTTGATGACAGTGCCGCCCATAACAACGGCTGCTTCAACAGTGGCGCCCTTTTCGACCACAACGCCGGGGAACAGGATGGAGTTTTTAACGGTGCCGTCAACCTGGCAGCCTTCGGTGATCATCGAGTTCACGATGTCAGCGTCCGTGCCAATGCGCTGGCAGGGGCGGCCGGAGTTGCGGGAGTAGATCTTCCAGTTTTCATCAAACAGGTTGATGCCGGAATGGGTCGGATCCAGAACCTCCATGTTGGCCTGCCACAGGCTGGAGATGGTTCCGACATCCTTCCAATAGCCGCTGAAACGGTAAGCGTACATGCGGCGGTTATCACGCAACAGTGCGGGAATGACATTCTTGCCGAAGTCGTTCTCACTGTTAGGATCGTTTTCGTCCTCGGTGAGGTACTTTTTCAGGATATCCCAGTTGAAGATATAAATGCCCATGGAAGCCAGGTTGCTCTTGGGGTTCTTCGGCTTTTCCTGGAATTCGCTGATGCGGTCATTCTCGTCCGTAACCATCAGACCAAAGCGCGGGGCTTCGCTCCAAGGCACTTCCATAACGGCAACCGAGAACTCAGCGTTCTTCTCTTTGTGGAAGCGCAGGAAATCAGCGTAATCCTGCTTGCAGATCTGGTCGCCGGACAGGATGATGACGTACTGCGGGTCATAACGGTCAATGAAGGAAATGTTCTGGTAAATTGCGTTGGCAGTGCCCTTGTACCAGTCAGAGCCGGTGGCCTGCTGGTAGGGCGGCAGCACATGGACACCGCCATGCAGGCGGTCAAGGTCCCACGGCTGGCCGTTGCCGATGTATTCATTCAGGACCAGCGGCTGATACTGGGTCAGGATGCCAACGGTGTCAATATCAGAGTTGACACAGTTGGACAGTGGAAAGTCGATGATACGGTACTTACCGCCGAACGGAACCGCCGGCTTAGCCAGCTTCTGGGTCAGCGCGTAGAGGCGCGAACCCTGGCCGCCAGCCAGGATCATTGCGATCATTTCTTTTGCCATAATTGTTCTCCCCTTAAACTTGTTTATCTCCACGGGCCGCACCGGCTGCGGGCTGCCACCGGTACCGCCCTTACACACCAGACGTTTACGATTCCGTTACCGGTGTTTTGGGCTTGGTTGTTTTTGCCGCTCTTGGCTTTTTAGCAGCCGGTTTTGTTGCCACGGGTTTGGCTGCGCGCTTTTTGGGGGCGGCAGTTTTGGTGGCCGCAGGCTTGGCTGCCTTTTCGGGTTTGGCTGCTTCGGCAGTTTCTGCCTTGGCGGGCTTTCCTGCCTTTTTGCGGGCAGTGGGAACGCTGAAATAGATGGTGGACAGCGGCGGCAGAGTTACCTCAATATGCTGGTCAAAGCCGTGCATCGGGCCCTTGACGCTCTTTACGCTGCCATTTTTGACACCGGCACCGCCATACTTGACGTCATCCGAGTTGATCAGCTCTTTGTATGTACCGGGGTTGGGCACGCCCATCGAGTAGCTTTCGCGCAGGACGGGGTTAAAGTTGCAGACAACCAGGAGCATCTTGCCCTTGGCGTCCCGGCGCAGGAACGCGATCACGCTCTGTTTGTTATCATCCGGCACGATCCACTGGAACCCTTCCCAGCTGTAATCGACCTGCCAGAGAGAGGCGGTCTCACGGTAGAAGTGGTTCAGGTCCTTGACGTAGGTTTGCAGTTCATGGTGCTTATCATAGCCAAGAAGCATCCAATCCAGCTGCTTTTTCTCGTCCCATTCAATGAACTGGCCGAATTCCTGGCCCATGAACAGCAGTTTTTTGCCAGGATGGGCCATCATATAGCCATAGAAGGTGCGCAGGTTGGCGAACTTTGCTTCGTAATCACCGGGCATCTTATTGATCAGGCTGCACTTGCCGTGCACAACTTCATCGTGGCTGATGGGCAGGACAAAGTTTTCACTGAACGCATAGAAGAAGCTGAACGTAACTTTGTTATGGTTGCCGGCACGGAACAGCGGGTCAGTCTTCATGTAGCTGAGCATATCGTTCATCCAGCCCATGTTCCATTTGAAGTTGAAGCCAAGGCCGCCATCGGCTGCCGGTTTGGTAACCAGCGGCCATGCGGTGGATTCTTCGGCAATCATCAGTTTATGCGGGTGGCGGCCCAGGATAGCCGTATTGCACTTTTGCAGGAAAGCAATGGCTTCCAGGTTTTCCTTGCCGCCCTTTACGTTTTGTTCCCACTCGCCATCGCGGCGGTTGTAATCGAGATACAGCATGCTGGCCACTGCGTCCACACGCAGGCCGTCCACATGGTACTGCTCGATCCAGAACAGCGCACTGGATATCAGGAAGCTTTCCACTTCCGGCATACCAAAGTTGAACACCATGGTGCCCCACTCTTTATGCTCACCGCGGCGGGGGTTGGGGTCCTCATAGCAGGGGGCGCCGTCAAACATGTACAGGCCGTAAGCATCCTTGGGGAAGTGGGCGGGCACCCAGTCCAGGATTACGCCGATACCGGCCGCGTGCAGCTTATCCACAAACTCCATAAAGTCGTGCGGGGTACCGTAACGGCTGGTGGGGGCAAAGTAACCGCTGACCTGATAGCCCCAGCTGCCATCAAACGGATATTCCGTAATGGGCAGCAGCTCCACATGGGTATAGCCCATATCTTTAATATAAGGCACAAGCTGATCCGCCAGTTCGGAATAATTATAGGGGACACCGTCCTCCTTCATTTTCCAGCTGCCGGCATGCAGCTCATAGATGCTCATCGGGCCGTTGATCACATCATTTTTCTTCTGCGCATCTTCCCACGCGGCATCGTGCCAGTCAAAGCCGGAAATATCAAAAACTTTGCTGCCGTTGGACGGGCGGGTTTCGGCATGGAACGCATACGGGTCAGCCTTGTACACCAGCTCATCCGCCGGGGTGGTAACGCAGTATTTATAAACATCATAGGTTTTGATGCCGGGAATGAACAGCTCCCAAATGCCGTCCGACACCTTTTCCATCGGATGGCTGGTGGGCACCCAGCTGTTAAAATCGCCCACAACGGAAACTGCTTTGGCGTGCGGTGCCCACACGCGGAACACCGCGCCGGGCTGGCCGTCCTGCTCTTCCAGGTGGCTGCCAAAGTAGCGGTAGGCTTCAAAGTTATTGCCCTGATGGAACAGGTAAACTGGCAAATCGGAAGGCTTCGCCGCTGACTGTGTTTGTTTCACCTTGTAATCTCCCCTTTTGGCATGCACCACGCCGGTTTACCACCGACCGTGCCGCCCCTTTGATCATGTTCCCAGGTTCCCGGAAACACCTCTGATTGAGGCAGGCTATGCGCCGATGATACAAAGAACAGCACGAATTCCTGTTCCTGCTGCCTGTTCCGGCATAAACTGCACCCAATTTGTTTTTGCTATATTTATATTACCTGTTTTGCAGCGGAATTTCAAGAGATTTCTGTAATAAAGCGCTAAAATTTTCGTAAGTTGCTGGGTCGATTTGTGTAAAATTGACACACATTTGCAGGAATCCTTGTCAAACTAGACAAAAAACGATTTAATACCGCGAAATATCCCGCCGTTTTTTCTATGCAAATAGAACAAAATGCACTGCCTTGCCCCGCAGCAAAATGGGGGTTGACAGTGCATTTGTTGTACTTATGTTGTTGATGCCGCATAAAGGCGCGGGCAGCATCAGCTGCCCAGGATATAGAGCGGATTTTCGCCCGCATAGGTGTTGCGGCGATCCCATGCCGTATGGGTTGCCAGGTAGTTGCACCAGGCGGTATAGCCTACCGGCTGCATGTGGATGCCATCGGCTTCGTATTCGTCAATCTGGCTGCCATCGGGCTGATTCAGGGCTTCGGCAATATTGACAAAGTAACAGCCCTTGCGCAGCGCCATGTTGGCCAGCAGGTTGTTGACCAGCTTGATGCGGTCATTCTGCAAGCCAGGCTTGGAATCCTTGACCCATTCCTGAACGCCGGGGATGGACTGCACATAGATCGGCACGTTCGGCAGGCTTTCGTGGAACATGTCGATCATTTTTTCATAATAGGTGATGAACTTGGTGGCGGTATCCTCGCTGCCGTTGACCAGGGTGTTGGTGCCGAACAGGATATACAGCGCATCGGGCTGGGTTTGAACCACGGCGTCAAAGGCCGGTTCCTGCACATTGCGGATGTGGTCCTTGACGGTGGTATTATAGACAACGCTTTCCGGGCCGGCACCGCGATAGGCGCGCACATGGGCGTTCTGGTAGCCGGTGGCATAACACTCCATGCCCTCGGTAATGCTGTCACCCAAAAAAGTAACGGTGTCAAAGTGGCTGCGCTCCACGGTGCCAAGGGCAGGCAGGGCGGCCATGCGGGAATCGGTGTTCAGGTACTCCAGATCTATGGTCTGTTCCACCGGGGTGGCTGTATCCCACGCGGCGTTATCCACGGCGGGAAGCAGGCGCTGGGGGTTACCCGGCGTTTGGGCGGTGGGTTCGGGCTGCTCCGGGGTTGCCGTGGCAGCAGTTTCCGCCGTGGGCATGGTAGGCTCCGCCTGGGGGGTGTTCGCCTGCTGGTTGTGGCGGGACATCCAGAAAAAGCCTGCAGCCGCACACAATATGATCAGCACCACCATCAGGGCAACTACCGCGTTGCGGCGGCGGCGCTGTTTTTCTATCTTTTGGCGGTAGTGGTAATAATCAGCCATAGGGTTTATTTTCTCCTTTTATCAGCAGCCCCGGCGCGCCGGAGGGCAGAAGCAACAGATATAGATATTATACCCCGCCGCACACATTGGCGCAATAGCCCGCCGGGAAAAGGCACTAATTTTTACACTTGTTGTTTTTTCTTGCTTGACGCTTTGTTGGGCGGCCCGTATAATAGAATTAGAAAATAGTATCCGCGGCCTGGGGGTTGGCCCCGCCGCGGCACGGCGGCCACGAGTGCGCCAAAAAATGCCGGATTGTTCCGGTTGATTGCGCAGCTTTTTGCCTGCGTTACAGGAGGACTTTTTATGGAATGGATGATCGCATCGGACTCTTCTTGTGAGATCCGTACCCTGCCGGACACTGCACCAGGGGTTCAGTTTGCATTGGTTCCATTCAAGATTCGCGTTGGCGAGCGCGAGTTTGTGGACTTGCCCACCCTGAACACCAAAGCCATGCTGCAGGCCATGACGGACTATAACGGTGCCAGCGCCACCGCCTGCCCCAGCCCGGAAGAATGGGCCGAGCTGTTTTTGATGGCGGACAAAAGCATTGCGCTGACCATCAGCCATAATCTTTCGGGCAGCTACAACGCCGCGCTGGCCGCGCGGGAGATGGTGCTGGAAGAACACCCCGAAAAGCAGATTTTTGTGTTGGATACCCTGAGCTGTTCCGGCGCGCTGGCCGGTGCAGCAGAGCTGGCCAACAAGCTGATCCGGATAGGAACCAACTTTGATACCATCTGCATTGAGCTGGCCAACTGGGCACAGAAAGGGCACATTATGTTTGCCCTGGCCAGCTTTGATAACCTTGCCAAAGCCGGGCGGGTCAGCCGCGTGGTGGGCTTTATTGCCGGGCGGCTGAACATGCGCGTTTTGGGCCGCCGCACCGAAGATGGCACAATCGACTTTTTCTTTAAGACACGCGGCGAAGCGCGGGTGCTTGCCAAGATTTTGGAACAGATGGACGAGGACGGTTACGATGGTGTGCGCCCGGTGCTGATCAGCGAGTGCAACAACCAGAACGCCGCCAACCTGTTGGAACACGGCATCCACGCCAAATGGCCGGATGCGCGGGTGGATATTGTGCCCTGCAGCGGTCTGTGCAGCTTTTACGCACAGGACCAGGGCGTGATCATCACCTATTAAATTTTGAGCTGAATGACCTGCAAACGGGGCCGCTATCCTGTTTGCAGGATTTTTTATCCGAAAACGATCCATATAGAATGCCCATATAAAAATAAAAAGCACATGCTCTCCTGACTGGCCGGATTTTCCCGGCTGACATGGGGCATATGCTTTTATTTTATCTAATTTGAATTTTGTTTTCGCCCTGATTTTACAGCCAGAACTGCACCAGACGGCTGACATTCTGGTACAGCGCGGGATTCTGGCCCAGAAGGCCCGGTTCCGCAGCAAAGTAGACACAGAAGCTGTAACAGATCCCCACGGCAACAGCTGCCAGCATCGCCCCCTGCAGCATGTGCTGCACGGTATGCAGGATGCTGCCCGATGCGGCGGCCTGCACACGCGGGGCAAGGGCGCTTTCGGCCCACAGCCAGACCAATGCGGCGGCGAACAGCAGCGGGGTTAAATAGTCGCTGAGATAGCGGTAGAGCACACCGGCCATCTGGCAGTCCAACGCGGCCAGAATAACAGCCAGCAGCACGGGCAGCAGCACCATGGCGCGCAGGTCTTTCTGCCTTGCCATACGGCGGCGCAGCAAAGGCAGGGCCGCAAAGGCCCACAGCAGCGGCAGGCTGACCAGGGCACCGCCGTAAAATACTTCGGTAATGGTCATACCCATAAAGTTTGTCTGCATTTTGGTACCCGCCAGGTAGGGGAACACCGCCTGCACCACCGGAAGGGACAGGAAATAGGTGAACAACGCCGGGGCCAGCCGCCCAATGCGGAAGCCGCGGTGGGTCATATCGTTGCTGGTCAGGTTGTAATTGGCGCCAAAATCAAACGGCGAGCCGAACCGCGCGGCATTGTAGGCCATCAGCCCCAGGGCTACCAGAATAACCGGCAGAACAAAGGCGATGGCTTCGGTTATTCCCTGCTTGCTGCGCAAGCGTTTTTGCCGGATATACTGCGGCCAGAAGATCGGCAGGCAGAGCACAGCAAACAGCTCCATCTGGGGGCGGCATCCCGCCACCAGTGCCATGCACAGGCTGCCAAGCGCCATGTGCAGCATGATTTTGCCATGGTGCTGCACCGGGGTGTTGGCGGCGCACAGCCACTGCCACAGGGCCAGCAGCACAAATGCCGCGCCGCACAGGATGGCGTATTCATACACCGAGGGGCGCAGCAGCAGGTAGTACACCTGGCTACCGCCCGCAATGCCCGCCGCAGCCAGCAGGCAGGCTGCCGCTGAGGCGGACGGGAACCAGCGCTGCGCAGCCTGCCGCACCAAACCAAACACTGCCAAAATCAGCAGCCAGGCCATCACGATCATGGCCAAGCTGGGCGGCAGGTCCGGTACGCCGGTCAGCAACTCAAACGGCAGCTGGAACAGCAGGCACGGCACAATGCCAAAGTAAACATAGTACCGCCCCTGATAATAAGCAACATCCCACAAAGCATCCGGGGCCGCGCTCTGACGGGCGGCGGTATCGTAAGGGTTCTGCATCTCCGCCATGGCGGCGGGCGGGTCGCGCTGCAGATCCAGGCGGCCATTCAGCAGGCTGTGGGCCAGAGCGCCGTACTGCGCAGCGGAATCATTCTGCCAATCGCTGATATGCTGGGTGAAGGTGATGCGGCTTTCGCCGTCCCAGTTTTCGACATTATAAAACGAGGTCGCCACGCCGGAGTTGCGGGCATCGGCAAAGGGGGCCGCTGCGGCCAGCAGGCAGAGCATGCAGCCCAGCACCAGCACCGCCGGGCGGTATTTGGCGCGGTGGGTCAGGTAGGCTTCGTGCCACGCGGCAGCGCCGGGGCGCAGCCCCCACAAGGCCAGCAGTGCCAGATACACCGCTGCCAGCCGCAGCAGCGAGAAATCCATCGGGCGGGGTACATTGGCCAGAACCGCCTGCACGGTATAGTTCAGGTCATAACTGCGGTACTCTCCGCTATAGCCCTCCGCTTGCAGGGTCAGGGTATCCACCGCGCCGGAAAAATCCAGCGTGCGCACCAGGCTGCGTGCCGCTCGCGGGGCCGCCTGCCACTGCCAGCTCTGGCGCGGGGCGGTGCTGGCTTCGTCGGTACCGGACACCCACAGGATAAACAGCGGGTTCTGATCCTGCGGATAGTTGCCGTCATACTGGTAGACAACGCCATCCAGCGCAACGTTATACAGCGGCTGATGGATGCCGGTAAAGGTAAGGGTACTGTGCTCATCGTTCAAAGCAATCGGCTCCCCATCCGCCGGGGCATCCTGCAAATAGGCGCACAGGTCAACGGGCTGGTAGCCGTGGGTTGCAAAATAGGGTGCGTTGCCCACGAATACTTCCAGGCCGATGGCGGCAATCAGCAGCGCAGCAACCGTCCAAAGTGTGCGGTACCGCCGCCCGCTGCGCAGGCGGAGTAACAACACAGTGCCGCAGGCCCACAGTGCCGCCCCATTGATGGCCAGCAGGCGGAACAGATCAAACCCCTGCGCCAGCCCCGGCTGGGCAAACACACATGCTGCGATGATCCACACTGCCAGCACAATGCCCGGCCCGGCCAGTACATCCGCATGGGTTACCCTGCGGTCGCACAGCCGCCCCGGCAGTGCCCAAACCAGCACCCCCAACAGGATGCTGACACAAATTGCTGCTGCAAACATAAAAAGCCCCCATACCAAAGTGTATGGGGGTATTATACTATGAATTGCGGTTTTTGTCGATATTGGGGGGTGCAGGCGTCCTCTTCCTGCGGGTTGGACGGCTGTTCGCCTGCCCGCTCTGCTTTGCGGTACTGCGCGGGGGAAAGCCCGGTTTCCTTTTTGAACACACGGCTGAAATACAGCGGGTTATCATACCCGACGATCTCGGAAACTTCACCGATGCTGTATTTGGTGCGTTCCAGCAAGCGCTGTGCATTGACGATACGCAGCGACTGGATATACCGTGCGGGCGACAAGCCCACATACTGTTTGAAGCTACGGATGAACCATGCCGTGCTCATGTGCAGGGACTCAGCGTATTCATCCACATTGATGCGGGCAGTATAATTCTCGTTAAAATAGGCGGCTGCGGCTTCGATCTGCTCCCGCGTGGTGCCGTTGATCGACCGCCGTTCCTGCCGCTGGCGGCTGACCAGCACCAGCATCATCTGGAACAGCCCGGCCGTATAATCCCGATAGGCGTACTGGCAGAGCTGCAATTCCTGGATCATACGGCGGAAAGTATTTTTGTACTCCGGCATAATGCCGCTGTAAAACACATGGCCATCCAGCGGAATCTCATGCGCCTGCAGCACTGCAGCGGCCTCGCTGCCGGAAAAATAGACCCAGAACACCTCCGGGTGGTCCTCAAGATAGTAGATATAGCGGCGCTCTTCCTGCGGGCGGTACAGCACCATATGACCCGCTGTTACCACATGCTCGGCATCATCAAACCAGAAGTGCGCCTTGCCCGCAGCGATATAAAACAACTGATACGCATTTTCATCATACCGCGTAATAGTTGGCAGCCTGGCGTGCTTTTTCAATCGACATGTTCCGCAGGAATCCACTGTAAGCGTTGCAGTACAGCTGCCGTCCGCAGCCTGGCGGCTGTTGATGGAACCAAAATTGATATACATCTGTGTTGCCCCCTCGTGTTGGCTGGGTAAGACAGGCGCCCCCATCTTTTATGTAGATTGTATAATATTATCCACTTATAGTGCAAGTGCAACTGGCCAAATCATATTGTTTTGTTATACTTCTGTTGTGATTTTCGCAAATAATATTAGAATGCTTATCAAAATGTTTTTTCAGCTTTTCTGTTTTACCGCGGGGCCACAACAAAAAAGTGCCCGCCTGCTGCAAGGCAGCGTGCGGGCGCTTTCATGCTTATTCCTTTGCTTTTGAGCCGGGATTATTCAATGCCGGTCACGGTATAATCTTTGTCCTCAACGGCTTTTTTCAGCACAGTGTCATCCACCGGCTTATCCAGCGTTACAACAGCGGTACCGGCGGTGTGGCTTACTTCGGCGGCGGAAACACCGTCCAGCGCTTCCAGTGCCTTTTTCACGGTTGCTTCGCAATGGCCGCACATCATGCCTTCAATTTTAATGGTCTTATTCATGGTCGTGTTCTCCTTTTTGCTTGTTTTGTGTGCTTTGCGTTTATGGTCATGTTTGGTGCTGCGAATATCGAACAGGTTCAGCCGCAGTGCGTTGGAAACCACGCAGAAGCTGGACAGGCTCATGGCCGCAGCGCCGTACATCGGGTTCATCTGCCAGTGCAGCAGCGGGATAAAGACACCTGCCGCCAGGGGGATGCCCAACACATTGTAGGCAAAGGCCCAGAACAGGTTTTCGTGGATATTGTGCAGAGTAGCGCGGCTCAGGCGGATGGCGGCGGGCACATCGCTCAGGCGGCTCTTCATCAGCACAACGTCAGCGGCGTCAATCGCAACATCCGTACCGGCGCCAATGGCAATACCGACATCCGCGCGGGTCAGGGCCGGTGCATCGTTGATGCCATCGCCCACCATGGCCACGCGGCCCTTGTTTTTCAGGCTGCGGATCACAGCTTCCTTGCCATCGGGCAGCACACCGGCAATCACTTCGTCCACACCGGCCTGTGCACCAATGGCTTTGGCGGTGCGCTCGTTATCGCCGGTCAGCATCACAACACGGATGCCCATGCCCTGCAGTTCACGCACAGCCTGCGGGCTGTCCTCCTTGATGACGTCCGCCACCGCGATAACGCCCTGCATGGTGCCATCCTTGGCAAAGAACAGCGGGGTCTTGCCCTGGGCGGCCAGTGCTTCGGCGCTGGATGCCATCTTTTGCGGCACCGCCACGCCAAGGGTCTGCATCAGCTTGGCGTTGCCGCCGTACAGGGTACTGCCGTTCAGCACAGCCGTCAGGCCGTTGCCGGGCAGAGCCTGGAAATCTGCCACCTCGGCGGGGGGCAGGTTATCCTCCTGTGCCTTTTGCAGCACAGCGCGGGCCAGCGGGTGTTCACTCTTCTGCTCCAAGGCAGCGGCAAGGCTCATCAGTACCTGCTCCGTCACACCGTCTGCGGGCAGGATATCCGTCACGCGCGGCTCGCCGCTGGTGATGGTGCCAGTTTTATCCAGGGCAACGATCTCGGTTTTACCGGTCTGCTCCAGCGAAACCGCGGTTTTGAAGAGAATACCGTTTTTAGCGCCCACACCATTGCCAACCATAATGGCAACCGGCGTTGCCAGGCCCAGCGCGCAGGGGCAGCTGATGACCAGCACTGAAATACCGCGGGCCAAGGCAAAACCGACCGTCTGCCCTGCCAGCAGCCACACGATGGTGGTGATAACGGCCAGTGTGATCACCACCGGCACAAACACACCGGAGACGCGGTCTGCAATTTTGGCAATGGGTGCCTTGGTAGCTGCGGCATCGCTGACCATCTGGATGATCTGAGCCAGCGTGGTATCCTGACCCACGCGGGTGGCACGGCAGCGCAAAAAGCCGGATTGGTTCAGGGTTGCGGCGCTCACGCTGTCGCCTTCGGCCTTATCCACCGGGATGCTCTCACCGGTCAGGGCCGATTCGTTCACCGCGCTGCTGCCTTCCAGCACCACGCCGTCAACGGGGATATTCTCGCCGGGACGCACCACAAACACATCGCCCTGCTGCACCTGTTCAATGGGAACGGTAACTTCCGCCCCATTGCGCAGCAGCGTTGCGGTTTTGGGGGCCAGGTTCATCAGGCCTTTCAGAGCATCGGTGGTCTTGCCCTTGGAGCGGGCTTCCAACGTTTTGCCCACCGTGATCAGGGTCAGGATGGTTGCGGCGGATTCAAAATAAAACTCCTCCATATAGCCCATCACGGCCATGGCATCCCCCTGCACCTGGGCCACCGTCATGGCAAACAGAGCGTAAGTGCTGTAGCCAAAGGCCGCGGTAGCGCCAAGGGATACCAGGGTATCCATATTGGGGGCACGGTTCCACAGCGCCTTAAAGCCGCTGATAAAGAACTTTTGGTTGATGACCATGATGATAATGGTGAGCAGCATCTGTAAAATACCCATTGCCACATGGTTGCCCTGCATAAAGCCCGGCAGCGGCCAATTCCATAGCATGTGCCCCATGGAGAAGTACATCAGCACCACCCAGAAGATCAGCGAGGCAATCAGGCGGCGTTTGAGGCGCGGGGTCTCGGTATCTTTTAAGGCATCTGCTGACGGCGCGGCGGACTGGGCGGCAGCGTTTTTAGGGCTTGCACCATAGCCTGCGGCTTCCACTGCGGCCACAATATCTGCCGGAGCGGCGGTGCCCTCCACACCCATTGAGTTGGTCAGCAGGCTGACCGAGCAGGATGTTACGCCCGGCACTTTGCTGACGGCTTTTTCCACCCGGGCACTGCACGCGGCGCAGCTCATCCCGGTTACGTTATATTGTTCCACTTCTTTCCTCCTGTTTCCTCTCCTTTGCGGTAGTGATTCTATAATTCCTGTGTGATGATTGGTGAGTGGTTTCGCTTTGGTGTTTGAACACGGGTTGTTGATGTTTGAGTTGTTTCTATCCTCACTCCCCTTTTGGTGAGCGGCTAGCCTGCAATTCGACGTATTATTGAGGTTACCATTTCTATCCACACTCTCCTTGCGGAGAGCGACAGCAGTGATTCAGCAGCGGTTTAACCCCGAAACATTTCTATCCACGCTCTCCTTGCGGAGAGCGACGCGGTCAGGGCCTCGGCGTGCGCGACCGGGGCAAATTTCTATCCACGCTCTCCTTGCGGAGAGCGATACGTTGGGGGCAACCAAGGCCGATGCGGCATTTCTATCCACACCCTCTCACAGGGAATGACTGGCATTTATTCATGGCTCTGGTAATGTTACACAAACTTTTACCGATGTTTGTGAACAGAAAAACAATCGAACTGGGCACTGGCATAGCATTTTTGCTGGCTCAAACACTCGTGCATTTATTTCATGTTCTGCTTCTGCTATTTTGTGCAGGCAATTCTTATTTCATCAGTTTCTGCAGCGTTTTCAGCAGCTCATCCACAACTTCGTCATTCCCGGCACGGATATCATCCGCCACACAGGTGCGGATATGGTTTGCCAGCAGTTCCCGGTTGAACGCATTCATTGCCGCCGTTACCGCCGCCGACTGCACCAGAATATCCGGACAATACGCTTCGTTTTCCACCATCCCACGGATGCCCCGAATCTGCCCTTCGATCCGGTTCAGTCTGTGGACCAGACTTTTATACTCTTCTTCACTGCGATGCTTTGTTTTGTGCGCGCAGCAGCAACACGCTTCCTTCTTTTCGTTTTCCTGCATTATGTTGCCCTCCCATCACATGCAAGGTACCCCGGTGGGGTATATTCACTATATACCCCACCGGGGTACCTTGTCAAGTGGATAATATAATATTTTTATATTATTTTATGCGAGAGTTTTTTACTATAGCAATTTTCAAAATTAAAGCGGATATCCGCATGAACAAAACCACCCTGAACAGTCAGAAAGAGAAACATTCCATGCTCTCCTTGCGGAGAGCGACACATAGCGGTCAAATGCCGTCATGGCCAGGTTTTGATTTCTATCCACGCTCTCCTTGCGGAGAGCGACTATCTGTACTGCGCCATTGCCCTGGGCGACATTACATTTCTATCCACGCTCTCCTTGTGGAGAGCGACCTACAATGGCTTTGCAGCATGGCATGGACGTGACCATTTCTATCCACGCTCTCCTTGCGGAGAGCGACCATCTTGGGCAACCCGTGCGCGGGGTGCCCAGCTATTTCTATCCACGCTCTCCTTGCGGAGAGCGACGTGCCCGGTGCCAACAGTACCGCCACGCCATCTGAATTTCTATCCACGCTCTCCTTGCGGAGAGCGACTAACAGCATCCCATAATTTATGCCCTGCAATGCTATTTCTATCCACGCTCTCCTTGCGGAGAGCGACTGCACCAGATCGCCGCCGTCAACATCATCTAGGTATTTCTATCCACGCTCTCCTTGCGGAGAGCGACATGAGCACGCAGCGCAGCGCGTGCGCCATTGCGCTATTTCTATCCACGCTCTCCTTGCGGAGAGCGACTGTATCCAGCCGGAGCGTGCCATCCTCGCGCCGGCATTTCTATCCACGCTCTCCTTGCGGAGAGCGACGGCGCACCAGCTCCGTTACACGGCAACCTGTACTATTTCTATCCACGCTCTCCTTGCGGAGAGCGACCACGCCGGTATACGCTGCGGAGGCCGGCACGGTGATTTCTATCCACGCTCTCCTTGCGGAGAGCGACGCACGCCGGTATACGCTGCGGAGGCCGGCACGGTGATTTCTATCCACGCTCTCCTTGCGGAGAGCGACGGCAGATTCGGTCAGGTACCCCTGCCGTGCCCGGTATTTCTATCCACGCTCTCCTTGCGGAGAGCGACGCTGTACAACCTGACCCAGACACGCGCCCTAATGGATTTCTATCCACGCTCTCCTTGCGGAGAGCGACCATCGCTGGACGGTGTCCACAGCCCGTACCGCAATTTCTATCCACGCTCTCCTTGCGGAGAGCGACGCCGATACTGCTGCCGAGCAGGCCAACGCTGCCAAAATTTCTATCCACGCTCTCCTTGCGGAGAGCGACGGGTGCATCAGGTAGAGGTCGCAGGTAACGGTAATTTCTATCCACGCTCTCCTTGCGGAGAGCGACGACACACAATTCTGCTATATCGCGGAAATGGACATTTCTATCCACGCTCTCCTTGCGGAGAGCGACGGGGTCCCCCTGCATGATTGCATCAAACATCTTTTTATTTCTATCCACGCTCTCCTTGCGGAGAGCGACCAGCCGGTGCCGTCTGGTGTATCCCTGGACCGCACCATTTCTATCCACGCTCTCCTTGCGGAGAGCGACAGGCGCAAGACGGCTACAAAGACACCGTGACCGAATTTCTATCCACGCTCTCCTTGCGGAGAGCGACAATATTGGCGTTACTACCTCGCAGCAGATGATAGAGATTTCTATCCACGCTCTCCTTGCGGAGAGCGACTTACCCACGTTCTGCATTTTCCACCAGCCTACGGATTTCTATCCACGCTCTCCTTGCGGAGAGCGACAGCTGCGGGTGGTGCGGGGTCGTTACGCTAAACGTATTTCTATCCACGCTCTCCTTGTGGAGAGCGACTACTCAAATAGGCAAAAGTAAAGGCAGCAGCACCATTTCTATCCACGCTCTCCTTGCGGAGAGCGACCAGAGGTGTGGGCACTATTATTTGTGGCTACTAGCAATTTCTATCCACGCTCTCCTTGCGGAGAGCGACCAGAGCGTTGATATGTATAAGATCAGCAAACAGATTTCTATCCACGCTCTCCTTGCGGAGAGCGACGCAGCCGTAGTCCTCATTGATAGGTTTATATGGACTATTTCTATCCACGCTCTCCTTGCGGAGAGCGACATATTGGTATTCCCAACGCAAATACCGACAAAAAAATTTCTATCCACGCTCTCCTTGCGGAGAGCGACGCCGCCCCCGTGCGCCAACACGGAAACGGCCAAAATTTCTATCCACGCTCTCCTTGCGGAGAGCGACCTGTCAAGTGATCCCCAAAGGCAGCCAGGCAGAGATTTCTATCCACGCTCTCCTTGCGGAGAGCGACTGGGCGTGGGCCTGGTGCTGGCCTACAATAACTGCATTTCTATCCACGCTCTCCTTGCGGAGAGCGACCCCTGCCGTAACCTCCTACGGCGAAGTATAACCAACATTTCTATCCACGCTCTCCTTGCGGAGAGCGACTCGCCCGCGATATAGTTTTGACCGACATTTTGCTATTTCTATCCACGCTCTCCTTGCGGAGAGCGACGATAGTCTTTAGCAGCCTGTTCTTGCTTTTTGATAATTTCTATCCACGCTCTCCTTGCGGAGAGCGACCCAGCCTGAAAGCCTGCATGCAAGCCCAATCACAGATTTCTATCCACGCTCTCCTTGCGGAGAGCGACCCAGCCCGACGCAGAATTATACAAGATTTTGCGTATTTCTATCCACGCTCTCCTTGCGGAGAGCGACAGCTTGCCATATTATCAACTCCTCTACTCAAAATAATTTCTATCCACGCTCTCCTTGCGGAGAGCGACTGATTGCAAGTTTGACCGTGCTCCAAAGCTCGGAATTTCTATCCACGCTCTCCTTGCGGAGAGCGACCCCCGGCAAGCGCTCCATTTTGTACACACCGGAAATTTCTATCCACGCTCTCCTTGCGGAGAGCGACTACCACCGGCAGTCACAAAAATAAAACCGGGTTTATTTCTATCCACGCTCTCCTTGCGGAGAGCGACTGTGCCAGCGGGAATAAACAGCGGGGTATCCGGTATTTCTATCCACGCTCTCCTTGCGGAGAGCGACCAAGGCCATTTATGATACGGCGGCTGGAAATAGTATTTCTATCCACGCTCTCCTTGCGGAGAGCGACGTGCAATAGTATGTGTCTTTTGACTTGTGTTTATATTTCTATCCACGCTCTCCTTGCGGAGAGCGACTGCTGTGCGCCGCTCTGGATGCCGTTTGCAATTATTTCTATCCACGCTCTCCTTGCGGAGAGCGACCCCTCAAACTTTGCCAGTTTAAGGTAGTCGTCATATTTCTATCCACGCTCTCCTTGCGGAGAGCGACTCAAAGGCGCGGCGGCGCTTTTCCTCCCAGCGGCATTTCTATCCACGCTCTCCTTGCGGAGAGCGACCGCGCCCGCTACATGGAGGGCTTGACCGCCGAGATTTCTATCCACGCTCTCCTTGCGGAGAGCGACCACTCAAAGTTGAAAAAGCCCTTTATGGCTTCAATGATTTCTATCCACGCTCTCCTTGCGGAGAGCGACGGGCAGCTTGTCGCCCGCCTTGTTCATGTAAGACTATTTCTATCCACGCTCTCCTTGCGGAGAGCGACCGATCTCTTTCATGTGTGTACCTCTCTTGTCGTATTTCTATCCACGCTCTCCTTGCGGAGAGCGACGCCAACACCAACTTTGTGGTGCGCGGTCCATGTATTTCTATCCACGCTCTCCTTGCGGAGAGCGACGCCGCCGTTGAGGTGTAACAACCGAGATTTAACAATTTCTATCCACGCTCTCCTTGCGGAGAGCGACAATTTTCTGCCAGTAGTCAAACGGGTTGCACAGATTTCTATCCACGCTCTCCTTGCGGAGAGCGACCGGACCGTCGCGCACGTCGCCTTGTGTGGTTATATTTCTATCCACGCTCTCCTTGCGGAGAGCGACTGTACCGTGTCAATGCCTCCATGTACTGACCCATCAATTTCTATCCACGCTCTCCTTGCGGAGAGCGACATTGAGCCGCCGAAGCTGAAAACCCTTAACCGCATATTTCTATCCACGCTCTCCTTGCGGAGAGCGACGTCCTTGACTTTGTACGCGCCCAGTTCGGCGTTATTTCTATCCACGCTCTCCTTGCGGAGAGCGACGTCAAGGCTCATGTTGGAGTGCAGATAGCTGCAACGATTTCTATCCACGCTCTCCTTGCGGAGAGCGACAGCAAAAGTGCACAAAACAGTAGGGCACTTTTGCGCGGAAGAGACACATTTTATGGAATCGGCATTACCATCCTGGCAGTAATAGGTTCATTTTACCCTTTCTGCCCCTGTTTTTTCCATATTTTCTGGTGCGAATGAACCGGGGGTTTTATGATCGCCTTCCCCTCGCACTAAGCAAACAAGATTCCATCCTGATCAAAATCCGGGTGCAGACCCACATGCTCGACTTTGCTTTTGTAATGGTTTCCCAGTTGATAAAAGCGCAGGCTGTCCGATTCTGAATCGATCAGTTCGGTCAATTTTGCTTTGAACATCGTGTATTGCGCGGCATCCAGCAGACACTCAAATACGGAGTTTTGCACCCGTTGGCCGTAGTCTACACAGACTTTTGCTACTTTGCGCAGCCTGCGACGACCGGCGGCTGTTTCGGTGTTGACATCATAGGTTACAAGCACCAACATAACGGCACCTCACTTCCAGAAAAACGGTGGGTACACTTCCAGGTCGCCGCGCAGAGCACGGGCCAGCAAAAGCGCCTGAACATAGGGCACCAGCCCCCAGGGCAGTTTTTCTTTCAAAAACGGATGGGTGATCTCTTCCTTCTTTTTGTTCTGCCATGCGGTCAGAAAAGCTTTGCGGCCATCATCCGTCAGCAATACGGCACCATTTTCCTGTTTTTGCAGGTGTTTTGCCGTGATGATTTTTTGATTGATGCAGCTGATGACCAGCCGGTCTGCATAAACCGCCCGCAGTTCTTCCATCAGGTCAAGTGCCAGACTTTTGCGGCCGGGGCGCGGGCGGTGCATAAAGCCAACATAAGGGTCCAGGCCCACAGCGGTCAAGGCGGATGCACACTCCCGCGCCAGCATGCTGTAGGCAAACGAAAGCAGCGCATTCACATTGTCCAGCGGCGGGCGGCGGCTGCGGCCCTCAAACACAAAATCCTGCTTTTGCTGCAGAATCAGGTCATTCAGGCAGTCAAAGTAGCGCTGGGCTGCCTCGCCTTCCAGGCCGCGCAGCTGTTCCGGATCATCGCTGGTCTGTATCAGCGGCAGCGCGGCGGCCAGCTGGGTAGAGGTGCGTTTCAGTTTTTCGACCGGGACACGCTGGGGATGATCGCGGGTTGCGCGTTCCAGCACCCAGCGTGCGTTATACACTTTACCAAGGATAAAGCTCCGGGCATAGCGGCAGCTCTGGGCCGGGTCATCCGACACGCGGTACTGCGTCTGACGCAGCAGCACATTGCCGCGTTCTTCCCCCACGGTGCGGGCCTGAAATCTGCCATACGGGTCAAAAAAGCAAAGGTCAATGCCCCGCCGGGCACAAGCTCCCATCAAAGCGGGGCTGGCACCCGCGTAAGTAAAGCAGACGATGCCTTCCAGCGTATGCAGGGCATAGCGGTGGGTTTCCTGCTTATTGCGGGTAACAACGAGGTTTTCGCCATCCAATGTCAGGTAAGCGTCCTCATTGATAACAAACAGGGTGTTGAGCAGCTTTCTCATGGCGCGCCCTCCTCAATATGCTCCCGCAGATACGCCGCCGGGTCTGCCTGCTGATACAGCGCCGGCAGGCAAAGCTCTTTCAGTGAGCAGGCATTGCAATGCTTGCCGGGTTTGCTTTTTGGGGTATAGCCACGCGCAAACAGGCGGTTCATCTCATCCGCCATGGTCTGCGCGGTGCTGCGCAGTTCCGGTGTCAGGGAAACATGTTCCCGCTGCCGGGTTTCTTCATAAAAGATTTCCCCTTCCGGCACCTCGCACACCAGCATTTCTTCCAGCGCCATGGCCTGTGCGCAGAGCTGCAAACGGTCGGCATCGTTCACCTTGCTGCGGCCATGCTTATATTCCACGGGCATGGGCTGCCACAGGCCGCGGCGGCCCTGCAATGACACGCCGTTTGGATCCTTGTGAAACTCTACCACATCGCAGTCGCCGATCAGCTTCAATCGGTGGCTGACGACCCTCATACCGCGGGCGATCAGCAAATCGCCGCGTTTTTCCGTCAGGGTCACATCATGGCAGCGGGTATGCTGCAGACGGCCTTCGGCGGTGCGCTGGTTTTCAGACCATTGTTGTTCCAGATGTATGAGCGCCCACTGACGGCGGCAAAAGCTGAAATGCTGGATGCCGGACATCAGCAGGTAATCATCCGGGGAAACCATTACGATAACCTCTCACACGTTACCCCTGCCGGAAGATTTTCATCCACGGTCACCACATAGTCATGGTAACTGCGCGGGAAAGCGATTCCCTCTGCGCGCGTAACATGAACTGCGTCAAAAAGTTTATAAGACGGCGCATTGCCCAGTTCCGAATCATGCTTGAACACGATCAGTTCCCGAACTGCCATTTTGCCGCGGGCTGCGCTGTGGTCATTTTCAAACATATTCAGGATTGCCTGCCACAGCAGCTGCAGGTCATCCTCTGAGAATCCCGTGGTTTTGCGGGCAAGGTTGGCCGAAACATAACCTTCTGCGCGGTACAAACCATATGGAATCACATACTTGCGGCCCATCTCAGTACCTTTACGCTCCGCATCAGCTTCCGTTGTAATGGCAATACGAGTGATGGTCACTTCCTGCGGGAGAACAGGGTCTACCGAACGCGCAAAGCTCAACTGAACAGGGCCGCGTACCTGCCCGCAATTCAGTGCGCCTTTTACGAAAGTTGTCATAACAGCGCCAAAGGTACGGATATCATAGAAATTCTGGCACATAAAATCCCGGATTTTACGGTCCAGTTCCGGGTCATCTTTCTTGGCAGCTTTCAGTGCCTCCTTGGAATCTCCTTCAATGCCCAGATATTCCAATGCTTTTTTGTCGCTGCGGTTCAGGGGAACCTGATCTTTAATGTAAATCTGGTATCCTGCTTCATCTTCTTTGGCCACTTCGACATAGTTGCGAATCTTACGCTTTAAGCAGACATCTGTAACAATGCCATATCCCGTTTCCGGGTCAACGCGCGGCATGTTGCCTGCATCCGGATCGCCGTTCGGATTTCCGTTTTCAACGTCAAACAGAATTACAAAATCGTACCGGTTTTTGATTGCCTGTGCCATTGTTATTCCTCCACTTTCTTTGTATAGCGTTCCTGTGTCTGATGGTAATAGCCAAGGATAAAAGCGCCTTGTTCCGGCAAGGTCAGCCGTGCTGGAAAGCTTCCTTCCAGTTTTCCGCCCGCCAGCGCAGCGATCTGCTTATCGTAATAAATCTTTTGTGGCTTGCTCATTTTTTGCATATGCTTTTGCGCCAGCATCAGAATTGTTGGGAACACAGTGGCCGGCGTGGAAGCCGCTGCATTAAAATACCTGTCCTTGATGGTTGTATTGATATCTGGGTTTACCGCCATCTGGATTGCTTCCAGCACAGCAAAAAGCTGCCCCATAACATACGGTTGATAATTGGTTTCCTTGTTATTTTCCACAGTTAATACCTCCTTTGGGCAACGGGGATCTTCATTACGCAGGTAGTATGCTTTTATAATTGCGGCACGGCCGCGTGTTACTTTTTGCTCTGCACGGATACGCATCATAACGCCATCCAGCAAGGTTGCCGGGTACCTTGTATTATTCAGGATTGCACGCAAGACATCGCCTGCCAGCTGCGGTGATGCCGATGGGCTGCGGGAATTGGTGTTGACGGTTTCCTGCAGCAGCCAGTACAGTCCCAGCCGCGGGAATTTATCATAAGCGGGGCGCACAATCTCTAAGCGGTCATAATGCTTCTGCACATTATCAAGCAGCGTTTGGAATGTATCCTGCCAGAAAAAGCGAACCGAGAGGCGCGCCGCATTAGGGGCCAAGCCAAGCACATAAAAGTGCCTTTGTGGATCAAGCGTGATGTTCTGCCACTCTACGCTCTGTCCATGGACCAGCTTGCCCACCGCATTCCGCACATCGCTTTCGCTAACAGGTGCATCCATGGCAAACATCACATCCATTGCTAACTGCTGGTAGGCGGTCTCACCGCCTGCTGCCCAGCAGACAATGGTGGTATCGCCCACGCGCTGAACATGTTCCCTGTCTGCCAGCAGATAGTTTAATGCCTGTGCATAGGCAAAGGCCGCATAACTGCCAACCGGCGCATTGCCCCCCTGTTCATGTCCGTATGAGCAAAAAGCGTCCGCATTAAAAGAAACGATCGATGCGCCGGAAGACTGTGCCCCGGCCACACCTTTAATCGCCGGGTGCAGGCGGGCAAGCGGCGCTTTTTGCCCGGTGACCAGGCATCGGATTTCCGGTGCATCCGTACTCTTATCACGCTGCCGCTGCCAGGCTTCCTGTATTTCCGGATCATCCTGAACATAGCAGTTCCGAATCACAAATACAAGGTTACCGCCCTTGTAAAGTTCCTTGAAACTTTGTTCCAGCGCTGGATTCTGCTCTGCCGCCTTGGGGTCCCAGTTTATAAAAAAGTTCCGCACTGCCTGTGCCGCCTGACCGGGAACATTTTGTAAAATGGCAAGATGCAGCTCCTTTGCAGCGGCAAAGCACTGCATTGCACGCTCCGGTTTGCCTTTTCCGTCAATGCCAAGCATGTAGGCACTGTTATCGCACAAAAAATTGGCTGCCACACCACTAGAGCGTTTGACCTGTTCCGGAACCTTCAGCTGGAGCGGAACAAGCACCGATTTTTTGCCGCTTGTTTTATTTTTCTGCAAGGAATGCAATACAACCAGTTGGCCGTTTTCATCCAGTTCCAAAGCCCAGCTGGCTTTTGCACTTGTCCAACCGGGGCGCGTGATTTTGTCATTTGCCAGCAAATCTTCATAGTATTGTACCAAAGCCTGTAAAATCATCGGTACACCTCGCAGTCTGCCACATTCAGCACACCATGTTCCAATTTTGCATGGAAATACATCGGGGTTATGTTCTGCGGGTCAGTGTAGTCAAAGTCATATAGCATAAATCCCAAATCCCGTGTTTCCTCAATGGTCGGGATTGGCCCGCCGGGCCATGCGCGGAATGCGGCAGGAAATTCACGGCACCCAAGATAGGGAGTATGAAAACACTGACCCCTGGACATGCGCCGGGTAACAATATCCTGGAACTTTCCCGGATTGTCGCTCGGTGCCGCACGGTCAGTCATCTCAAATTCTGCCTCAATCACATAATGAACGTCCTGCAGCACCATGGCTGCACGCTGAACGATCTGCTGGGGCGTGGCAAGGTAAAGCTCTTTCCCTGTTCCCTGCATCGCGCTGCGTACATCGGAACAAAGAATTTTGCTTTTTACTTCGTTCCGACGGATGTTGGTAAAGCGGATTGGGTTCATAACATAGATTTTCCGGATTTTCCACCGTAAGCCGGGGTGGTAATAGATTGCTTCTACTATGCCGCGTGCCGCGGAAGGGGTGAGGACTTCATATGAAACCCTTTCGACTTTTAGCTCAGGCCTCGAGAGCAGAGCATAATTCCCCCATACTTCCAGCTGGATCATCTGCATCAACTCCTTTACATTTCTATTTTCAGTTGTTTTTAATTTAATTATGCTTGCTATGGTTTCAATATACGCTACTTGGCACCAAATGTCAATCCCTTTATCATGTATACTTTTTGTTTGCTTTTCATTTGGTTTTCTTTTATAATAAGTTGCGTCGGCAGCTTATGCCGTGGATAGAAATAGTTGATTTTACTTTATCGCACAAAAACGGCAGGGCAGGCTCCCTGCCGTTTTTGCTTTATGCAAACCAGGCTGCTCCCGTTTCAGCTTCCATAGCCAGACCTGTGTTTGCATCGTAAAGGCTTCCATCGGTCAGTTCCCATACGCCTTCACTAATCTGGCAAACTGCACCAGCTTCTTCCAACGTCTTTAGATGATCCGGATAAACCGGAACACCATATTGCCCCAGTTTACGGAACAGCGTTTTGCTCATCTCTCCAGCACGCAAACGTGCCAACAGGTGCTCGCCCTCTCCTTTGGGAATATACACAGTCACAGCGGGTGTCTCGATCAGGTGGAACCGCTCTGCCGCTGTTGCAAAGGGGAAAATGCGCCCTTCCATATCCTGCTCGAACCCTTGCAGGATTTGCTGTTCATCCAGTCTTTTATCACCTTTTAAGGTACGGTAAAACAGAAAGTACGTTTCGATTGCTTCCAGAGATGCCGGATCTGCATATTTTTTCAGGACACTTTGCGTTGCGGATACATTCTGTTCCAACATGCGCGGTACACGCTGCCCCTCCAATGTGAAAATCTGTACCAAGCTCTGCTCTGCCGGGCGTTTTCCCTCCCGGTTGCAGCGCCCCGCCGCCTGCAAAATGGAATCCAGCCCGGCTTCCTCACGGTATACGGTGGGGAAATCCACATCCACGCCTGCCTCAATCAGCGAGGTCGACACCACACGGCAGGGCAGTCCGTTTTTCAAGCGGTCACGGATTTCTTGCAGGAGTTGCTTGCGATGGGCTGGGTACAGCAATGTTGTCAGGCAGTAGCTGCCCTCTTTGGGCAGGTTATTGTATAATTCCTGTGCCGTTTTTCTCCGGTTTACAATACACAGCACTTGTTCCAACTCTGCCAGTTCTGCGCCAAGCTGGCTTTGTTCCAGCTCTCCGCGCATTTTTAGCGTTGTACGCCGGAATGCCTGATATTGCTCTTTGGGATGTGGGCAAAGTTCCGTCATCTGCAGCCCAGGCGCCAGTTCATCAAACAATGGCTGCAAGGCTGGTTGTGTGGCCGTGCAAAGCACCGCTGCTGCACAGTAATGCTGTACCAGCTGCGCGATTGCCGCAATGCAGGGACGCAAATAGGGCACTGGCAGGTTTTGCGCTTCATCAAAAATAATCACACTGTTTGCAATGTTATGTAATTTGCGGCAGCGTGATGCACGGTTGCTATAAAGCGATTCAAAGAACTGTACCGATGTGGTAACCACTACCGGGGTATCCCAGTTTTCTGCCGCCAGCGCTTTGCGGTAGGCTGCCGGTTCATCATCTTCTTTGGCGGAATAATCTATTCCGGAATGATGCTCCAGAACATTTTCTGCCCCCAATATTTCCGAAAACACATCCGCTGTCTGGTCAATGATGGAAGTGTATGGAATCACATAAATGATCCGCTCCATATGGTTCTTAACAGCCAGCGAAAGTGCAAAAGCCAGCGACGCTACTGTTTTGCCCCCGCCTGTGGGGACCGTCAGGGAATAAAGACCGCGTTCCCCTGTTTGCCCTGCTGTTGTACAGGCAGTCAAAATCGAACTGCGGCGCAAGTTCAAAGCTCCCTGTGGATGGCTCCATTTTGCAGTATATTGATTCAGCCGTTTCAGCAGCTCCTCCATTGCCTGCCCCTCCCCGCGCGGCTTGGGGCCATTCATGAAGTTTTCTGTATCCAGATAATCCGCATCAACCAGGCAGGAATACAGCATCCGGGTATAAAATGCTTGTGTAAAACGATTTCCCTTCATCATTTCTGGCTGGGACGGTATAGTTGGCAATGTAATCTCATTTGTCCATTGGTCATAGGGTTCAACGTTCTTTTTCAATCGCCCAAACATTGTCGCATCCTGCGCGGTATCGCTTCGACCTCCTCCATCCGGCAGTCCGCTATGGTGTCCCGCAATAGCAAAAGCCAGGGGGATTTGACCATAACGGGCCGCAACCTGCGCACCAGCTGTTGAGTGGTCTACTTTCTCGCCGCCCTGCAAGCGCTTTTGAAATTTTGCGCTGTATTTTCCGATATCATGCAGCAGTCCAAGCCAGGTTCCCTGCTGCGGAGCATCAAAGGTTGCTGCAAATTGGCCGCATAGGGCCGCCGTTCCCTGCAAATGTTCCGCTACTGTTTGGACACGGGTTCCGTCTTCGCTGATATGCGCCAACATCTTTTTCTCCTGTTGCATAATCAAACTCCCTTCTGTTTTGCTTTTCTCTATTATAGCAGATCACTTATCCCATAATTCGGACTTTCACTCCGGTTCTGCAATCTTTGTCATACTATCCAAATTTATCAATGTAGAATTGTTAGCTATTCCCATTAGCAGATATTTTTGATAAAATAAGATATTATAGGGTTTATGAATTCACTTTCTTATTTTACTTCTTCATCTTACCGAAAAATTATTTACGCAAGGAGTGAAAAGCCATGAAAAGGAAGTTATTCTCATTTTTCGCCAATGTTATCACCGCAATAATGCTTACCGCTTGTGCTGCAGCGCCAGAAAGCAAACCTGCTTCCTCCGCTGCTCTTTCCCCGACCTGTGAACCTGTTGCCACAGCTATACCATCCACTGACAATGCCAACTGGAAGTTACCGCCGCAATATGATTTTGACGAGATGATTCCTCTCTTCTCCCGCGAAACCCACACTGCCGGTTACGCCGCTGCCCGAAATCTGTACGCTGTGCGCAAGGGCGAACGCTGGAGCCTGTTTAATGCTGCCAACTGTAATGTTTTTCTGGAAGATTTGTCAGAAAGCATCCCGTACCTGTATGGTGAGCAGGAGCTCTCCATTGGGGTAGATGATACATACGATTACCAGAAGCTGAATGCCCTGGAAGAACAGATTAACCAGGAGCTGGCTGCCCAACAAATGCCTTTTACAACCATGCTGGGCGGACACGGCGGGTATGGCATCCAGTGGATTTTAGGTGACAGCCAGATTTACCGTTCTGCCATTGGTGTCTATACATTTAGTGGCGCGCCCATCGAACAGGTGTATGCTCCTGATTTGGTTGGCATCCAGCAAGGCATTTGGGATGATGAATATGCCGGTTATCTTGTTGACAATTCTGCACCTTTTGCCGTTGCGGATAAAAACGGTACAATTTTAACCGATTTCGACTACCAGGATGCCTGCATGGCCGGTGAATCTTTAATCGCGGTAAAGGATGCAGCCGGTAACTGGGGATATTGCGACCAAAGCGGTGCTTTAGTAATCCCCTGCATTTATCAGCCGCAGATGAGTTTGTCCATCATGAACGAAACGGTTGAATATCCTTACGCAGACTTATCTGGCATGGTAGTTGTGAAAAATCAATCCGGACAAAGGCTGGTTCTGGATGTTTACGGCAATGAGATAATTTCCGCTGGGCAATATGAAGATTTAGCCCCCGCGCGCGATGGCTGCGTATGGGCAAAACAGAATGGCCTTTGGGGCTTGCTGCAAGTACAGGATTATACCGAAAACAATGCCGACGTTATTCTGCCGGATGGATGCGTTGCACCAGATGTAACGCTTAGCCGAATTGATAGCCTTTGTACCCGCACCACTGCTGATCATGGGCTGGTTATGCGTAAAGGTCCCGGTACAAATTATGAAAAAATGGATAATATCCCCTACGGTACCATCGTATGGGAATGTGGCTATAGCAGCAATGTGCCTGACTGGGTTGTTGTATATTACAATGGGATTTATGGTTGGGTCAGTGATGAATACTTGGCTACCACTATTTATTCCACCAGTAAATAATAAATAAAAAAGCAGGTGTTCATGTAGAAACGATATCGTCCTCCACGTGAATACCTGCTTTTTATAGCTTCTTTTATTATATCTGTTCTGTGCCGCTATTTGTCTCTGTATGAAATAAATAGCCGCTATATGCATTTGAATGAAGTGTTCTGTTTGTTTGCTTTTTTACCTAAAAGAATCGAGTAGGAGGCTCTCTTAACTAAAGAGCCGACCTCTCACACCACCGTGCGTACCGACCGGTACACGGCGGTTCAACCGCATAAGTG
>ERZ1026858.274-NODE-274-length-29319-cov-8.375034_pt1 | contig 29319 bp, 42 predicted proteins | sample MGYA00380159_ERZ1026858 | MGnify/ENA primary metagenome ERZ1026858 (study PRJEB33269, sample SAMEA4719795) | human gut metagenome | biome: human-associated habitat; feature: organic feature; material: feces | place: Cameroon | collected 2013-10 ...
GCAAGTTTGCCCAATATAAACCTTATTATTGATTTTGTTGGTGTGTATATAAATACACCATTTCTTTTCTTCTTCCATAATTATTCTCCTATTAGAAATATATTATAAGGTTAGCTCATTGAATAGGCAATGTTATCTCGTAGGTCATGACTCCTGCGCTTCCTAACCTTACATATATATTATACCACAAATTAGAAGAAAAGTCAAGAGGAAATTTTAATGTTCACAAATTGTTTACATTTGACTATCATCTTCACCATAGCCGTATCGGTTGCTTGACACAACGATTTCACCAGTTTCATTGTCAATAGACTCAATCTTTCTAACTTTTTTCTGATAAACAGAAGCTTTGTAAGACTTTATTTTAAAATCATTTTCACCAATTCGATACCCTGTTAGAATGAGTCCTTGGCCTCGCTTTAGCCAACTTGGGTCTACAACAGTTTTACCACCATCGGAATTGGGTACACTAATCTGTTGCTTGAAAAAAGCATACGAATTCGCATTGAACTTGCATTGGACAATATTGTTGTTCATATCTAACACGGTTAGTAGATGTTTATTGTCGTTTCGGTCAATAGCTACACAAGCAATTTGCGACAATTCATACTGTCTCCACTCTCGCTTACCATTTTGCTTAGTAATAAATCTAGGCTCTTCTGACAGTTCATCAAATAGGCTAATATCATATCGCTCTCTATCAATATGTGCAAGTTCATGTCCATTAGCAAAAAAAGAGCAAGTCTCAAAAGACCAATGATTGGGGTCTTGAATTGGCACAAGGCTGTTATACTTCTGTCTATAAAGAATTTTATTATATTCTTTTAGGAACTCAGATGTGTTTACATATTTTTTTAATTCTTCCATAGCAGGGGCAAACATTTTTTCAAGGCTTTTATCCACTACAATTATTCGACCTTCATCTTCCCAATAGTCTACGCCTTCTTGTAGAGAAGGTTGGCAATTAGCCACAAAGTATCGCATTGCTTTCTCATCAAGCCAATATAGTTTCTTACTCTTGAAAGATGGATGTTGACCAAAATAAAATTGCTTGGAACAAACATATTTTTTAAAGGTGTAAGGTTGTCTTAATGGAGCTGGAATTTTGCAACGCATTTTGATTAATCCATCCATGTTTTGCATTGTCAGTTTATCTTTCTTTTCAGTGGAATATACAACATATTGCTTCATGACCTTGATTCGATTAGACTCAAATTCATCGAAACATCCAGCTTTAATAAGCGCAATCATTTTGCTATTGGTGATAAGAGAACCGTCATAAGAGTTCTTTTTGTAGAAGTTTTTAAAAGAAGAATATGGACGATTCTCGATGATTTGGTTGGCGATGTCTTTGTTAATACCAGCAATAGCACCCAAGCCGAATAGAATGGACTCGTTTTCTTCACAGGGGCTAAAGATTAGTTCAGACTTATTGATAGAAGGAGCCTTTACAATAACGCCACCTTGTTTGGCTTGGTAGATAGACTTAGCAATTTTACCATAATCTGTTGTTTTGAAGAACGTATCTTCTTCATCATCAGATATGCCATTGGCAAGCCCAGCATTAACTATCATTGTGGCACAATTCCAATAAACGGGGGGATAATGGTAAAATAGGTTCATTTCTTGTAATGCTTCTGCACTATAGGGCATAACGTGATTACGAGAGAAAGAATAAGCAAGCTGGGGTTTAATACATTGCTCCCATACATAATTGGCCACATTGATAGAGTTACCATGCAACTCAACAGAATTATAAAATTTTTCTTTCAGCCCAGCCACATCTTCAGACTTTTTCTTTGCGATAATTTTTCTGGCCTTATCTGCATCAGCCAAACTAAACCCAGCAATTTTTGACTCCATACAAAGTTCCATTACGTCCTCTTGCATAGAGGGGCACCCATAACAATAATTTAGGACTTTTTCAAGAGCTTTAATTTCATCTGGATTGGTTACGCCATATTGGTCAAGTTCTTTGTACCATAGACTTCTGTCTTGTTTATAAGCAAGAAATTTATCTACTGGCTGAATACCGCCCTCAACAGTAATACGCATAAGAGAATTGGCGTTGGCCATTTCTTCAAGGCTGTGAGGCTGAATTTTTCTAATACACTTGCCCCCAACAGGAGTAATAAACTGGAATAAATCAGTAATTTTACCCTCAGAACAATCATCCCACATTTCCTTAGTTGTATAGTCTAACTTATCTGGATGAAGATATTGATTATAAGTGGCCCTAATACTGCCTTGCCATTTTATTTTACCATACTTTAACAATAGCTCTGTACAAACTTCAAGTTTGTCCTGACATTCTGTTGTTAAACTATCATATTTTAGGCCACCTGCGTAATCAGAACAAGGCATATCCCAACAGGTTACATCATCACCACGAGGCGTTTTCATAAGACTGTTTTGTTTGAGATAGCCGTCCTTAAAAATATAAATACCAGAGGCGTGAAGACTTAATCCAGAAATCAACCCCTCAATCATCAAAGCACACTGTCCAAGGTCAACATTATTGGCTTCAGACTGTAGTTTAATCTCTTTTACAAGCTCTCCCACAGGCTTTCTATCTTTTTCTTTATTACCATAAAAGCAATCTTTTAAAGGCCACTGTTTCCCCCGTTCCACTGGGACAAGAGAAGAAAGATAACTTGCTTCATCATTAGACAGCCCCAATCCTCGACAGGCCGTTTTAAGTGCAGATTTACTTGTTTCTGTCTTAAAGGTGCAGATGTTAAGGATATTATCTTCGCCAAACACCTCTTTAAGACGCTGAATAATCTTTGGGCGATTACGGGCAGAAGAATCAAGGTCTACGTCAGGCCAGCTTACACGTTCTGCGTTAAGATGCCGATAAGCTGGCAAGTTCCATTGTAGAGGATTCATTTGCTGCATATCAATGAGATAAGCAGTATAATATCCTGTTACGCTACCCCGGCTGACACCAATAAAACCAATCTCCCAACAAATATCAACAATATAATCAACCAGATTATAATAGGCTGACATTCTGGCACCAAGTTTATCGCTAATCAGCCATAACTGTTCAAGCTCCCAAGCAATACGTCCGATATTTGTGTCATTAAATTCTTGTTTTTTGCTGATAAAACCATCCTCTACCATGTGTAGAAAATAGGTATCTTGGTCATATTTACTATAAGCAAAATTCTTGATATAGGGATATTTGTCATACCAATCCTTAAAGATATGTCGAACTTGACAATTTAGCCCTTTTAGATTTCTTTCAGGAATAATGGTGATATGCTCCATATCAATAAACTCAACGTCTTTGACAAATTCCCACCCATCGTTCACAATTTGTTCATAATCTTCATTAGAAAAATAAGGCATATAACCTCGTTTTTCTTCTGTTGACATCATATAAGTAGTAGCATAAAAATCTTCTGACTCACCTCTATCGGCCTCACGGCTTGTGAGAAAAGCCTTATGAATATCGTGATGTTCCTTTTTAAGATAATGAACATCACAAGTAGAAATACACTTTAGGCCGTGTCTCCAAGCATAGTCTTTAGCCCACTTATTAAAGGAAATTTGTTCCGGGTTATCAGAAGGCTGAATCTCAACAGCAAAATTTTCTTTGCCAAAAGTTGACACGCACCAATTAACAAACGAGACAAGTTGTTGTTTGTCTTTGTTAAAGAAAGATTTGGCCAATTCGCCACCAATACACGCTGTACTTGCAAGCAGATGTCCTTTGTTATTCCCGATAATCTTCTCAATTTGATGCTTGTCATTAGGAACACGCCTCATTTTACCTGTAAAGAAACTAGACTGCCAACCCGCAGCGTTAATTTCTCTAAGTTGGTCATATCCAATTCTATCTTTAGCAATTAAGATAAAATGATAGAATTGAGTCTGCCTTGGAGTATAATTTTCTTTAACGTCAACAACATCGTCTACAAGATAAATTTCATCGCCTAAAAGAACTTTTATATCAATGCCTTTTTCTTTTAATTTTTTGCTGTATTGAATGGCGTTAATATGTTCACTGATAGAGGCGTGGTCTGTAATGGCCACAGCCTTCATACCAAGTTTAACCGCATAATCAATCAAATCTTTTGTTTTTACAATGCAATCAAGCATACGCAGATTAGAACCATGTGTATGACAATGAAGCTGAGTATCAATCATTATTATCCACCTCTCTCAACTTTTCCTTTGCAATCTTAAAATACCCCTCATCTAATAAAGCCTCCTAAAAATTAAACCGTAGATTTCCCCACGGTTTAATTATAGCATATTTAACTTGCCTCGTCAAGAATTTTTTAATCTTTCATTTACTTCCTTCATCGTGTCTGTGGCTTCTTTAATTTCACTTTCAGATTGTTTACGAAGTTTATCAATATCTTTCTGAGCTTGATTTAAGATATCTTCCATGGCCTTGCTTTCTTTAATACTTTCTTTAACCTTTTTCCGTCTTGCACATTCCTTTAGAGCATTCTTGTACCAAAAGTAAAATTTCACGAAGTCTATAACATTTGGAATAAGAACACGATACTGTTTCCCAAAGTCACCTTCATCCACAGTATAAAAAAGTTGACCAAATACAGCATCTATAGACCATTCTTTGCTAAATTTGAATCTTTTCTTTGACACCGCATACAAATTTTTAAAAGTTTTAAAATTAACTTTTACGTTATCAAAAATACTAGATTGAGCATTAAATTCTTTATAACACACTATCAGTCCAAGTGCAAATCGAATTAGCCGAATACTTAAAACAAAAGCAACGCCATAAAATCCTAGACCACAAATAAGCACAAACTTTATCATATGTTTTACTTGAATCTTAACCTCAATATCATTGAGCCAGCACACGGTCCACCCGAAACATAGAACAAAGCAAGCTATCAAAAGTATGCCTGAAAATACTACCTGTGCAGTAGACAAATCTTTAGCCAACCAGCACCCAAACATCCAGAACATCTTACTCCCTTTAGCCATAAAAACAACTCCTTTGTTTTAGTGTTTATACTATAGCACAAAACAAAGGAGTTGTCAACCTATTTTAATCCTCTTTAACAAAAATCTTCAAAATTTGATATTCTAAGCAATTTTGTAACCATTCCACACAATAACCGATATAAGATTCTATGTCACCATAATTACAAAAGTGACGATAATAAACATTGGCTTCACTGCTAATACCACAATCAAAGCATATAGAAATGTTCGCCTTGTCAAACGTGGTTTTAATATATGCTGCTTCTAAATCAGGCTGTTTAAAAGAAGTTGCAGGAATCTCTAATTTAACTGAGCCTTTTACAATCTTAGAAAATTCATCTACTACTTTTTCAAGAAATTCTAAGTAAGTCATTTTAATCCTCCGGTAAATTAATATAGCACCAACGGTCTGTAGAGTCAATATAATATTCTTCGTCATTAACCAGCCAATATTCACCATGCTTTTTTGCTATAAAGCAATCTGAGACAAATCTTTTATTATTCCATTTGGAAGAAACTAACACATACCCATCCGAGCCAGCCGGATAATCTTCAACTTTGTGCCATTTCATTAATTTTCTCCTTCAACCGATTTACGGCATCAACAAGTTCATTGATTTTATTGTTAATTGTATCAAAAACTGTTACTTCACGCCCCATAAACACACAGCCCGTCTTGTTAATATCTATCTTTTCAATCTTACCTTCATCCTTCTTAGTAAAATCATACTGGCCGATGCGGTTGAAAAAGTCCGCAATCGTGTCATCGTCGGCACCTATGATGCTATAATCATGCCCCTCACCATATCCATCAATGTCACAAGTGCAACATTTCCACCACAATTTTTCTACATCGATAACATAGCCTTTGGCCCCAGCCTTAGTCTCTACATAGTCCCCTACATGAAATTCATATCTCATCAAAAATCATCCTCTCATCCTTTTAACAGCCACATTAAAATAACCCTTATCCAGTTCAATACCAATATACTTGCGGTCAAGGTTCTTTGCTACAACACAAGTTGAACCAGAACCAGCAAAACCATCAAATATAATTTGATTTTGGTCGCTGTTGTTTTTAATAAAAATTTCTAACAAATTGACTGGCTTTTCAGTGGGATGAACTGACACGGAACCACTTACTTTAGCGCAATCAATTACATCAGGAATACGTTTGTTGCGGAACAAACTTCGCCCTTTATGACCGTAAAGTATCATTTCATATTTCGGCGCATAAGACCCCTTTAAGTCCCCAGAGCCATGATTGTTTTTGTTCCAAATAAGGATATTTTTCAACTTAAAATATTTTTCAAACTCTTGCTTAAAGAAATCTACATTATGCCAAGAACAGAAACAATAAATTGCTGTGTTGTTTTTCAAAATTCTATGACATTCTGAAAGATAATGAGAAATTAACATTTGACCATCTTGAGTATCGTTTTGAATAGGCTTATAAATTTCTTTTCGTCTATATGATACATAGTTCATAAGATAGGGGGGTCAGTAACAATTAAATCGACCGACCCGTCATCCATCTTAGCCATAATATCAAGACAATCGGCATTAAACATCATACCAGACTTATCTTTATAATCTACCTATTTATAAAGTTCATTCAACGTCACTTAAAAATCGTCCTCCCAACTTTCATCCTTATCTTCAACCTTATCAACCTCAAACTGCTTAATTTTGCCTTGGGGCTTAACCACACCATTCCATTCATTCGTAGACAAAGTTACAATCAAAAACAGGCTTTTTTTGCCCTTTTGTGTCAATTTGTCTACTTGTTCGGGGGTGGCCATAAACAGCAGAAAATCAACACTATTTACTGTAATTTTTACTGTCGTAGTGCGCTTTTCAAAGACCTGCACGTTAGTTTCGTCAATCTCAGCGTTGACGTAGAAGGTTGGTTCTCTAAGCCCCTGACCCCACAACTCAGCATTGTCCTCACAAGCCTTGCAGAGCTTATTATTGATTTGCTTGGGGGCGATATATCCGGCCACATCAATCTGAGGATTAGTTGGAATATCAAGACTATCAAGATAATTGATTAGTCTGTTTAGATTGGACTTATGAACCAAGACACCACACGCCATTGAGTGGCCTAACGCATTGGCAAGATTGGAACTATTGATTTCTTCTCTTAATCCAACCGGACTTCTAAGGCTACCTGACCACGTTGTAGAATCAGCTTCACGAAGTAAGATGACAGGTTTATTATATTTGCTTTGGAATTTATTAGCAATCAGTCCAACTTGATTAGCAAGGCTTTTATCAGCAAACCCAATAATTACTTTATGCTTTGTATCAAGGCTAGGCTCAATTTCTTCAACTGCTTGCTTTACAACTTCGCTTTGTTTACGATGAGCAGAGCGACAAATTTTCAATGCTTCTTCAATATCGCCATGCCCACTAAAAGCGTCAAAAATTTTGTGTTTATTATCCGTTTCTTTTTCACGGCATACAGCGTTGATTAAAGGAATCATGCCCCAACTGTAACCTGTTGGAGTTAGGCCATAACGCTTGACTGCTGAAGGCAACATGGCTTGAATCATAGGGTTTTGGATTTTATGTAGGCCGTTGTGGACATAATATCTATTCTCCATACTTGTAATGTCACAAGAATCAGAAATGATAGACATTGCAACCAAGTCATCCATATAGGGAATGAATAAACCATATTTTTGACAATAATACTCAATAAACTTGGCCGTTACGCCTGTGCCTGACAAGTTGTAATTTAATGGATTCAAGTTTTCAAGTGGCTCTTCTGCTTTTGCCTTATCAAACCAATGATAAATATTCCCGGTTTCTAATCCCTTCCATTCGTCTAGCAAATGATGATTGACAATTACAGCATAAGGATTGTCAACCGATTGTTCGTGGTGGTCTAAACAAAGAACTTTGCAACCATTGTTTAGTAAATTTTTGGCCTCTGATTTATCGTTCATTCCCGCGTCTGGTACAATCAACAGTTGAATCTTATCTGTAACAATCTGTTGTACAATATCTTCGCCTATAATTGCTCTTAGACCATGGGACTTACCTTTGCGGATATAGATAACAGGGTCAATATTATATTGCTTATTTAAGAATTGACGGACTATTGTTGCTGAACAGTTGCCGTCAAGGTCAACATCAACTTCAAGTCCAATCTTCCAATCATTATCAACCGCTTGCTTCAGCAATTCAGCCCCTTTATCCATATTAGGATAGAATCGAGGATTGTCTAAACATCCTTCTTCTGGATTTAAGTATAGGCCGGTTTGCTCAATGCCATGAGCCTGTAGATAATCCTCAATAAATGTATCTGGACTGATTTTAGATAATAGAAGTTTTACTCGCATAGTAGCACCTCAAGACGGGTATTATCACAATACCATTTATCTTTCCCACTTGTGCTCCCCTCAGGCCATTGAATAAGATGGTCATTGAAACCGACCTTCATTACAGTTCCTACCGTTCCAACGTCAGGAAGCCACTCAGGATTGTATCTATGGCCTTCTCCATCAATCATCCTAACCTTACTGCCAACCTTGACATTATCTCTGGTTGCGGGAACCCAACGTTCAGTTACTTTTCCAAGATAATTGTTCCGACATCTCCATATCCCATCACCAAGAGTGATACCCTTGGGCCACCGAACAACACAATAGATAAGGTCAGACTCTATTACCTCGCCAATCGTATTCACAGGTGGATAGAAGTGTCTATTGTTCAAAGCTTCTTCATTAAAGCGAAAGCCGAGGAATTTTACCTTATCGCCTACTTTGAAAGTGTTTAGGGGGATTTTGGTTTTCTTTTCACCAATAATAAAACTCCGACCAAGCTGACCCCGGATGTAAGCTGAACGGTAGATAGTGGCAAGAACCTTAAATAAATCTGCGTTACCCCATGGCTTTTCAATTAAACCATCCCATTTTGTTCGTTTAGAACATTTATTCATTTTAGGAATAAGCATCTCAACAATCTGCTCATCAGTATACTGTTCGTACATCTTTAGTCCTCCTTAACTTTTAACATTATCTACAGCTTTTCTTAACTCAAAACTTCTTTGTTCATTTTGCCAATCATGTGTTTGATTTACCAGATTATTTAGAATCAACTGATAGCAATTCTGAGCATGAATTTTAAGTGCTTCATATCCCTTTTTATTACTATGGAAAAATCTTGTCCATTCATTTTCCCCACTATGACCATTTACCATAAGGTCAAAATAAAAACCCGGTTCTCCATCTTCATTTACTCTTAACCGACCGCACATATTTTTATAAACAGTAAACAGAGTAATATCTTTTTCTTCTTTGATAGATTTTAAAAATTCATAAGAAGGAAACATAAGAGTCATAATTAATGCTACTCCTTTCATTTTACTCAATAATTCTTGTGATATGTTCGATAGAAACCTGATAATCTTTCAACTTACCCAGAGTAAACATTTTAGCCGCATAGGAATTAGGACAAAAAGGTGTAATATATACGAAATCCACCATCATATCATTGCCTTCTTCGGAGTAAAAACCACGAACCTCGTATCTATACTGTTTCATATAAAAACCTCCTTATAATATAGGCAAAGCCTTTTGATGTAATAATAGTACCACACCAAAAGGCTTTTGTCAAGGGTTATTATGAACTTTTATATCTAAACAAGAAAATTTTATTCAGCCAATTTTTAGCTTTTTTATCATAGCAAAAATAAATATTACCAAATAGACGTTTAACATAGGTATCTTTTAAAACTTCCATGACATCTGGTCTAACGGGCTTAAAACAACATCGCACAAATCGCCAGACACTATAAGGAATAAATACAATAACAAGACAAATAGCAGCCCAAGGTTTAATGAAACTCGTCATTAGGTTGGTATCTACCTCATCGTCGAGAAAATAAAACAAAGACGCAATAATGTAACAGACTAAAAACCCCAATAAAAACATCTTCATTTATTACCCGACCTTAAACCCAATAGGCCGAAACTCGACCCATTCATCATAACCGTCATTTATCACAGATTTACAATACCCCTTCACCATATATTTGTCTTTGATAAAAGAATGCAACTGAACATAATACTTATAAGCAAAGCGCCTATATCTTAGTGTGACTTTATGCCATAGATTGTACGTTCCCCAATCCATACAATAGTAATAAGCATCTTCATTTTCATCATAGTCTAATATTTTAGACAGGACATGATTTAATACCTTAATAGCTTTGCGTTCATCCCATTTAATATGGTCATAAAACCAATCATTAAGATTAGAAATGCCAATCACAAAAGGAGCAATAGGTAATGCCCAAATGAGAATCTGGTAGTTTTTAGTATTAACCATATACCATGGCTTTTTAGGTTTATTTTTAGCTTTCTCAAAAATATCCTTGCTCATAAGTACCTCTCTCTACTCTCCCACAATTTATCCCATGTTTCTTTGTCTCTGTCAGTTGCGTTTTCTTTCGGCCCCAACAACTCACCAGTATCATCCCATACTATATCCACCTGACAATATCCTTTGAACATATCACACAACCGTCTTACAGACTTACACCAATCTTCAAAAAAAGCATCGTCTTGACCAATAAAGTCCATGTCAGGACAAAATATAACTTGTTTAACACCCATCTTGATTAATTGGTTTCTGCGTTGCATACCAAGTTGATGGCCATACATTCCCAATGCACAAGATTTAGCCCCACAAAAAACATCACATTTCAATACGAACTTCTCTGACTCACCTAACCAAACCTCGCCAGTCTGCTCAATCATGGGCTTATTATAGTTAATCCCATAAAATACCTGATTGGTATTAAACTTATAACACTGTCCGTTTAATGTAATCAACGGCATATATTTGGCCTGTTCAACTCTATCTTTATCCCAATTTCTAACTCTAACCCCAATCAACCTTGCTTCGTTGTCAAAGCATGGTATCACAGTCTGGTTACAACGCTCATAATATCGTATCTGATATTTGGCCATCGTCTCTTCACTTATACCCTCATCTATCCATGCTTGGGGGTATAGTGGGGGTAGAGTGTCAATGATATTGCGATTATATTCTGGTAGTTGGTTGCCATACTTTCTTACCCTAACAAATCGTTCAAGCTCAGACCAATCATAAACATGGTTGTTTGTAAGTGGCTTGGTTATTTTGGTTGGGTCAAGGCCGGTTTTCTCAAGAATCCAGTTGCAAGCATCAAGAAATGAGCAAGTTTGGCCAAGCAGATTTAGACGAGTTTGGACTAACGAAATACAGTCATAACTTCTTCCTGCTGAAAAAGAGGTAAATATTTTAGTGTCAGGATAAAATACTAAATTTGTACCACCGTCATAAGAATTCTTATGCCTATCCCCGCTGAAGCAACGCCATTCTGTATTGCTTTTGCTAAAGATAGGAATACCAAGCTCACGAAGGATGGTATCATAATGCGACAAGGTTAATGCTTTTTTCAGTTTTTTAACATCAACCTTGCCCATTTTACTTTAACCTCACTTTACTATTTCATAATTTTCAGGGGCAATACTATCTACATAAAAATCTTTAGTTACATAAATGTCTACGCCATCTTCCCATTTAATCCCTAAGACAAGAAGATTACCCGTAACAGTAATATAAGGCTCATCGGGTTTCCGTTCATCAGAACATAGGCATTTAACAGCTTTTTTCACATGAACTTGAATTTCAGTGTCTTTGATATCAACCGCACCTGTTTCGGTACTTGTATGGTGGAAGGTTACTTTCCAAGCTGGTGGTTGCACCCTTTGGTCACTTACTGCGGTTTCTTCCCCACAAGCCGGACAAGTCACATATTCACAACCCATCCAACCAATGGGGGTATCTTCCTTATCATACTCAAGTTCTGTCCCACACTCATCACAAACATGACGTTTGGGGTATTCAGGCTCAATGTTATTAGATTTGATTAGTCTCATAGATATAACTCCTTAAACTCTTTAATTTGCTCAACTAACGCTTTTACGTCCTCAATATTACTGTCCGAACCAAAACTAATTCTGATAACTTCATCAGTCTCTTTTTTGCTCAAGCCGTACCCACTACACAAAACACGTCTATCCGCATCATCCGCACAACTCGACTGTCCAAGCCCTACATACACCTGTTTAGATGCAAGATAAGATTGTAGCGCTCTCGCATTAAATCCGAGCAGACGAATGGCGTTGATTGCTAAAGCAAACTTATTAGAAGGTTCATCTTCTTCATATTCGGGGACAAGTTGAAAATCAATACCCTTTTCAATCAAACCATCAATTAAATGGTCTAACAGTTCCGCATAATAAACACTGTTTTGGCTTAGTTTATGAGTATCGCAACTATCCTCGACCGCTTGAGTCATAGCCAACGCACCAGCGAGGTTAGGTGTGCCATGCAGCTTAAAATCGTCAAGCCATTTGTCTAAGCGGTCTGATACCCAACAACAACCAATGCCTAATTCTGTCCCGGCTTTGTGGCCATCAAGAACCAAAAAATCGCACCAATCATCAATATTGGGTTCAATAGTCACATGACCCAAAAGGGCCGTTGCGTCACAGATATAAAAAGCGTTGTGTTCATGGCATAACTTACCAATTTCTTCAATGGGAAAAATCTCCCCTGTAATATTTGAAACACCCATCAAACAAACAATCAACTGCTTATCACCATGATACGTTTGAATGGTGTGTTTTAAGCTATCAATATTACCCCATTGGTCAGCAAATCGCCATACGCTATCGTGTTCATATACTGAACAAATAGTTAGATATTCATTTGTTTCGTCATAAATATGAGTAAATAAATTCTCAATCAACTGGCTACTCGTGCCACCAAAAACAACCTTACCGCTTTTAGCCCCGATAGCCTTTTTTACTTTGTTTTCTGCTTCAGATAATAGGCGTTTTTCTTTGTAAGCATAGTTAGCGTTAGGGTTAAAAAAATAACCTTCACCTAACACGTCACGATACAACTGTTGAGGATACTTAACTACAGGACAGTTTGCGACATAATCGAGATATACCATCTACCTTATCCCCTTACAGCAAAAATAATATCAGCTACTCCGGCAATAGCACAAATAACAGCAAGGCAAAAATCAAAATATGCCCATTTATGCCTTCCTTCTTGATAGCGAACCACACCATAATAACCGTCAGCAATAGCACAAATAAGTAGAAAAATTCCAAGTACAAACTTCATAACAATCACCTTTCTGTGAATAAAATATAAAATATTACACAAACCGCAGTTAAAATTCCCAAAGGCCAAATTAGAATCATCGTTGTATAAGTAATCAATTTTTCGTCTTTCGTGAAACGTGAGTCTTTTACAATCCATTCAGCAAATAAAATGCCTAAGAGAATATAAAGCAAAAACAAAGCCGTCTTTACAATCAATTTACATCACTTCCAGTATATTCCCAAAAGAAATTCATACAAGCCTTCAAGCATTCAATCGGAGAATCATCTAACTTTTCAAGCTCATCTTCATTGTACCAGAACAACTTATCAATCTTTGCGTTAATTGAAGGAATAAAAAAATCACCAAAATCACAAAAATACATATTGTTTCCTTTATCTACTCTAATGATTTTTCCAATAGCACCTTTTGGCGGACTCCATGCACTTTTGTAGCCTACAAATTTTACTTTTTCACCTTCTTGAAATTTGTTCATATTAACCTCCTTATCTCACAATTTCAGCTTTGACTTTGACAACGTTCATAGAGATAATTTTTCTATCATTGATACCTTCAATATTATCAATAATAAATTCTTTATCTTTCTCAATATTGTTTAAAACCGTTTCTTTGAAAGAGTAATAAAGATTGCAGTTTAAAAGTTCATAAGTGAGATAATAACATTCCTTTAACCAACTATAGCACAAATAGCCAACTCGATTCTTCTTGTCAGACTCATCAAAAATAACCTGAATAGCATACTTCTCATCCATAAAACAAGCCTCCTTCAATTTGTATATTAACTATACCATAAAAAAGGAGACTTGTCAAGATAATTTAATTGTTTTTATATGAATACTTTGGTATCCATATTTACAGCGATAACACGGCTAGAATTGCCTTGAGAAGCAAGTTTGTCTTGAAGTTCTTGTGCAAAAGAAACCTTGTTATCAAACTCACCATGGACAAGCAGAAGTTTGTTAAATCGCAGTGATTCAGTATAGTATTCAATCAATTCTTCTCTTGAAGCGTGAGACGAAAAAGATACAAGCTCAGTAATATTTGCGTTATTCTCTACCATTTCGCCTTCAATAGATACTATTCTGTCACCAAATCGAATCTTAGAAGCTAATGTGCTTTCTGAACTATAACCACAAAAGATAATATGAGCATTTGAGTCGGGCGCAAAGGCTTTCGCCCAAGATACACTCTTGCCCCCTGATAGCATCCCGGCAGAACTAAGTACACAGATAGGTTGCTTAGAATTTTGTAATCTTAAAGTCTCTACATAATCAGAAACAAAACTAAGGTTCTCCCAATTATAAACTAAATCCCACAAAGGATTATCTTTTGGATAAATATCGCAAATCTTTTTTGCCATGGGAGAGTCAACCCAAACATTTACATCCTTTGGAATCTTTCCATTCTTCCAAAGTAGATATAAAATAGTTAACATAATTTGGCAACGACCCAGAGCAAATACGGATATCAAGACTCTTTGGGCTTGATTCAGCACCGTACTAATTTTCTCTAAATCTCGTTTTCTGTCACCATGTTTGTTGTTTCGGCCTTCTGCATTATATGTATTTTCACCTAAAACAACATCGCCCCAAGGCAAATCTTCTCTAGGCGATACATAAGGTTGCTCCCATTTACCACCGATATCACCAGTAAAATTTAATACTTTCTTTTGGTAGCCCTGTGTCATTTCCAAAGACAACTGACAAGCATGGATAATATGATTGGAAGGATAGTAGGTCAATGCAAGATTAGGCGTGAATTGATATTTTGTTTTAACATCAATTTCAACACAACGATTCAAAGCATTATCAATGTCTTCTTGTTCATACAATGGGGCAATCTTTAAACCATGCTTATTGTTAATCTTCTGGCAATCTTGTGTCATAATTTTACAAGAATCTTCCCATAGAATTTTAAGCAACTGCGTTGTCCCAGAAGGCACAAAAATATGCGCTTGACAACCTCTAGCATACAAAGCAGGAATTAAACACGTATGGTCAGCGTGAGCTTCATGTAGAATAATATAATCAATTTCTTTTGGCTTGATTTTCTTTAAAAGTTCTTGATTCTTTCTATAATTTGTTAAAATATCACTTTCCTGGTAAATTCCGCAGTCTAGCATAATAACAAATTTTTGGAATCGAACAATATAACAAGACTGAGTAACACCAACTGAAGAGGCCCCGATACACTTTACATAGGGCTTTGCAGTACCCTTATTTGTCATAGGATTCCTCCATAATCAAAGACTTATAAATAGAACAATCATGATAATCAAATTCAGCATTAGGCATAATATAATCAACAATATCACCTAATACTTGACATCTTGCTACTTTGGCTAAACATCGTTCACCAACACCGCATTGATAACATGGACTTTCAGCAAGACAAGAAATTCGTTTACTCATCTTCAATATACTCCTCTTCTTCCTCAGAAGGAATCGTAAATCCAATAGCATGAGTATTCTCTTGTGAGGAATCTTCTGTAAACTTTGAGGCCTCATGATTTAGTTTAACCGATTTAAGACCAAACCAATTTGCCATCCATGTACTGAAAGCATCGAGTGTAGGTACTGCTGCTACAAAAAAAGCAATAGCCCCCATAGCTACAAATACATGACTTAGGCCATTTTTATCATCTCTCATTAAAAATCCCTCAATTCACTAGGCTGAATATCATCCAACACATTATTCTCATCATCTGTAACAAAATAATCTGTGCGTTGGAATGTACCACGGTCAAAGTATGACCATAGCTTTAAGCGTTTATCGCCATAAATACCATATCTTGACTTAATAATAAATTCGCAAATATTAGGTAATGATTGGCGATTATTACCGACTCCGCAACGTTTTAAATATGGCTCAATTTGTTTTAAGTCTTTGCGTAGGTAAGAAGTAGGAGCAAGAATAGACCCAAAATCAATTTTGTTTTTACTCTGTTTTGAACCTGATAAAGCTGTCTCATCAATAAAAGACAATGTTTTCCAACTATCGTTTAGCTGTTGGTTTGTTAAAATGCCCACATTCATATCTTCAGCCATAACCTTTAGTTCAGTAGCAAGATAAAGTAAAACTTGGTCTTGTCTTCCAGCGCTACCAACCACTTCTTTATATTCTTGACTAATATCACCCTGTTGCTCCATATAGTCAAAAACACAATAGCCAATACTTTCACATTCAACCATTTCTTTAATTTTACGATTCAAAGATTTGGTTGTAAAATTTGGCATAGAAGTAATATGAAGATTACTGTCTTTAAGAATTTCTCCTGCTTTAATTACTCTTTTTTCTTCTTCAGGCGTACATAGACCATTTTTAATTGAACGATATTCAACTCCGCTAATTGCAGCCCAAAACATAGGCTCGACTTCTGTTTCGATATCTTGCTCTGTAGCAATATAAAGGGTTGGTGATTGATAATTGTCATTAACAACAAAATCGTTGACTTCAGGATACCACTTCTCTTTAGCTCCAACAGCCACAAGGTCAGCAACACCTACTCTTGATTTGCCTATCGAACTCATGCCTCCACGCAAACCTAAATGCCCTCTACACCATCCGTTCCAAATTGTGCTTAGATATCCACTTTGGAACAAAGCACCAAATGACGGTTGCTCCTTAAAACCAGCCAACCTTTCGGCTACATTCTCACCGGCCTTAATTTCATTCCGTACATACTTAACATCATACTTGGTTCTTAGCTTTGCCGACTTGAACTCAATATCAGTAAGAATCTCGCCAATAGTCCACTTGTTTAATTTGGCCATTTGCTCTGTTTCATCAAGCATTTCATCATAGTAATCACCAATATTATACCCATCCTCTTTAAGCTCACGTAATAGGCTGAACTTACGCAAAGTGGTATAATATAACTCAAAACTCTCAGGTGAACATAACTCTTTTACAGTTGGCACAAAGTCAAGAAAATTGCTATCGTTTAGCGTTTCATATTGGGCCGGATAGTCCTTGACATAATTATCAATCTCAACCTCACTGACGCTACCAGCCCCAGCTTCAGCCAGCTTGCAAGTGGCGATAAAGATAATACGATGTACTGGCTCAGGGTCAAAGTCGGTTTTTGTCAAAGGGTAAGATGGATTGAATAGAAGTTGGGTGTTGTTCATTAGACAACCCAAAAGTAAACTTGATAGGTTACTATTGTACAACATTAGTCTACAAACTCACCTCTCCGCCTATCATAATCTCTATACCTTAAACTTCTGTCAGCATCAACATAAGCCATTTGTATCAACCAAAAACCTTCAGAAAACTCAATTGCTTTAGCAAGTTCATTAAGGCCAAAGAAATATGCCATACCTTCAACATATACAACATAATACAGCGCCCTCATCGCTTCTTCTCCTTACCAATCAGCCAGACATAGGTAATATTAGTATCCATATCAACACCCCACGATACATCGTTCAGTTTTCTAAGCTCTCGGTCGATATTAACTTTAACCTTCATATTATCAGGGTATTTGGACAAGGCTTGTTTTAATTCTGCTATTGTCATGCTATCCCTCCTTTATCTTGATTATACTACTTTATCAATCAAAAGTCAAGTCATCTTTAATCTTTCTTTGAGGTCGATATTTTTTAACCTTAATAGGTAGAATTGTACCTATTTCATCGGCTTTTTCTTTAGCCTCGACCAACTTAGCCCTGAACATCTGTGTAACGTCAATATATTTTGGGAACAACTGATACAATCCATAATCACCATCAATCACTACTTGCTCATAATCTTTACAATATTTAAGAATATAATACACATCTTTGTGTGTTAGGTCATATTCTTTCATAATGTTCTTGAGTTGAGCGGTGAGCAACTTCCAGTTGGCATCTTCGCCCCACATAGATTGAATCAAGTCTGTGACTTTACGTCTGTCCAGTTTTTCTTGTTCAGATAATTTAGCCATACAATCACTTCTTTAAAGGCACAATATTCATAAGGATAACATTATCAACTTCCATCTTTTTGTTTAAATATTCAATAGCGGCTTTCAAAGCATCTTGGGTATCTAGCTTACAATTTAGCTCATAGTAAGAAGCGGCTGTTTTAGTGAATCCATCAACTTCATAAGTAAAAACGATATAATAATGATAGGTACGTTTAAAAAGATTCATATTTTTCTCCTTTATTGAAAAAGACGGCCAGCATAGGCCAGCCGTCTTTGGTTTGGTTTATTCTACTACAAGACCCATGTCACAAGCATGAGTTACCATCTGATTATAGATATTCTCAAGTTCCATCTTCTGCTCATCGGTAGCCTTAGACACCTTGGCACCAGCACCAAGTTCATTCTCTACAATAGCCTTGGCCTTTTCAGAATCCTTCTTATAGATAGCTTTGTAGTAAGGACTAATCATATCAATCCAGTCCTGAACGGTGTAATCACTGGTATCAGGCTTCCAATCAGACAGGTTAGCGCCCTCATCGCTTGCGGACTTCTCAATGGCCTTAATAATAGCCTCCTCAAAATTCTTGGCGGTGAACGGCTTAACAAAGGTCTGAATAGCATAGCGGCTACGAGCGAAAGCGTGTTTATTTTGCTTGCACAGTAGAGTAGAAGGAATAGTATCACCGTTCTCATCCAGAGAAGCCCCATACGCATATGCTACAAAATCACACATATCACGTACAAAGCGAGTAGAAGACTTAATGTTGCCACTACCTTTGGGCTGAACAAAGTTATACTTTTCACCATTCACAGGGTCTTCAAGCTCTACAGTTTCCTCATGGTCAATGAATACTACAAAGTAACCAGCACTACACAGCTTATTCACCTGAGTCTTGAAATCCTTACGATAGATAGAATAACCGTTCTGTCGCCCATTGATTTCACTTAGGTCACGAACACCAAACTCAGCGCAAGTAGCCTGTTCAGCAAGCCCAACCAAGTTTTCAAGAGTGTCAATGATAATAGTGAAATAGGCTTCCTTCATCTGTCCAAGCATCTTCTCATCGGTCAACTGCTTAACAATATCCTTGAAAGTGGCCCACTTGGTTACAGCCACCTTCTTGCACTTAACACCATTACCACCAGCCTCAGTCATTAGAAGTAGAGGCTTGGGCATCTTAGAAATCTGGTACGTCTTGCCTTGGTCATTACTGCCAAACACCAGCGCCTTCTGCCCCGCAAGGCTACCATTCATACCAGTTTCTTCAAGATTTAGTAGGTCAATCTTTGCCATCCCACATCACCCCTTAAAATTCATCCTCAAGACTAGTTTCATCATTGCCCCAAGGATTCTCATCATCACCAAAACCATCAAAGTCATTAGTAGCCTTCTTACCTACGCGCTTAGACTTGTATTCGGCCTTTCTATCCTTTAGATTGGAGCCAGCACTCTTAGAGGTCTTGTTACCGCCATTCTTAGCAAATTCATCCTTCTTGACCTGATACATCTTAATAGCCTTCTTAACCACAGAGCTATCCATCCATAGAGTCTTAACAGGAGTCTGCTTACCGTTCTCGTCCTCAATATAGAGTTCATCAGGCTCATCAACAATGTCCATACCAGCAAGCACAAACTCAGTGCGAGTGGATACGTTAGAGGTGTCAATCTTACCGGCACGGCCAATACCATGCTTCTTGGTCACACCACCGAAAGTAATGGTGTTTACATCCAAAGTAGCATCAATGGTACAACCAGCCTCAACAGCATCATTAACATCGTCTACAAGGTCAGCGGGCACAATAACAATGACAGGGAACACCTCACCCTTACTGTTAGCCATATACACAGTCATCACACCACGGCCAGTTTCCTCAGCCTCACCGTCAACCATCTTGGTCTCAGGCACATTCTTAGTCATGCAACCGCTCATATTGACAGTGATACCATATTCCATGCCCTCCTTGTAGGCAGTGGTGGATACCTTGCTCACACGGAACTGAGGGGCTTCCTTAACCTCCTTACCGTCACGGCTCATAAACATATTGTTCTCAAGACGACCCTCAACCACAACAACGGAGGGGGCGTTGCCATTGCCATTAACTTCAGGGTTTAGTTCCATCATATCAGTGGCCATCTTCCACTGACGAGATTCCTTGCCATCCAGACCCTTGGACGCAAAATAAAGCATAAACGTCACAATGCCACCATCAGTGCGAACGCCAAACTTGCCCTTGATGCACTCAGCCTTGACCTTCTCGCCTGTGGGCTTACCATCATCCCACAGCGCGACTTCACAAGGCTCCCGTTTCAATCCTAATTCATATACAGACCCAACACAACGATAAAAATTCTTGCTCTTGTTTAGAATATCCATTTTTCATACCTCTATAATTTTATTATAATTTTAACACAGAAAGGGCCTGTGTTATTAACCAATCAACTTATATTACTTAGACAAACAAATTGAAAATAGACTAGAAAATATAGTAACTTTATGTAGAGTTCTTAGCTTCTCTGGCCTTCTTTAGCCGCTCTGCTGCCATTTGACGCTGTTCCTCAGTCATTGTACGCTTAGAATTGGTATTATGACCTGTTCGATAAGGCCACAAAGGACAGTTTTTAGAAGTACATCTCTTAACAAGTTTAGGTTGCCCACCTAGGCAGTCAACGCAAAATTTATGGATTTGAGATAACGGAGTCATTTTCTTGTTCTTTTCTTCATTCATTATTCCTACCATTATCTTCCACCTTAATTCCTAGTTTATCAGCGGTTTCTTTTACTTCTTTAGACATAAGCTCAATAGCTTGCTCCAACGTATCGCAAGATTCAATCTTCTTCTTACATTGCATAGCGTGAGCGTGCCAGCCAATATTGATTCCTTGTAGGCGAATCTTATCAAACGTGTCCACAAGCACAGGTCGAATCAGGTCTTTTAAGTCTTGATTCTCAGTTTCGTCCGTAGCCGCATCAAGGAAAGCCTTTAGCTTCGGGCTAGACTTAATCATTTCATTTAGCTTTTCACGTTCTAGTCTTGCTTTGGTCCTTTTATCCATTTTATTTATCTCCGTTCTTCGTAAATTCCTGTGCAATTCGGGCAGAAAAATTCAGTTAGATTTTCGTATACATCAGGGCCAACTTCATAATGTGGCTCTTTAATGATAGTAGATTCCATTTCGCTTCCGCAAACTTGACACCTATTATTATCATCAAACCACTTGTTAACCGTATTCAAATCTTCAACTCTAGCAGTTGCGTTTTTTAAATACAACATACAATCAACAATAATATCTTTATCATCACAAAAATGTGTTTCAACAGCTTCAATGATTTCAGGCATCATCTTAGGATAGCTCCAACCATTCCAAAATTGCTTCATAGTTTTTTAACTCCTTCAAAATCCATTAACCAACAACCAGGATGATTAAAGCCGTAAAGATGACTCTGTTCAATGTAAAGCAGTGTCTTCCTCTTGTCATTGTTATGAGGAGCTATGGCAATCACTTTGCCGACAATTCCACTACTGGGCACACAGTTATACTTATACATAGCCACCATAGTACCATCATGGACGTGCCGTGCAACCCAACTAGTAAAGGTAGTATAAGCCTTATCAGGCGATACTATTTGAACCCTGTCGCCTACTTTAATTTCTTTGTTTTCACTCTCTAACTGCTTATTGAGTCTATCCATGGCCAATGCTACACCCATACTTAGGCTAAACTCATCTTCGGGAGCGCACTTAGCAGTTGCAATAATTTTCCTATCACCCAGGTAACTACCTTTGTCAAACCGCATAGTACTAACCGTAACAGTCTTACCCGAAACTTTAACACTATATTTGCCCTCCTGCCAATCTTTTGCCTGATTACTCATATTTTACCTCCTTAATAATATCCATAATTTTATCAGCTAAGTCCTTTGCGATTTCTTTGCCGATTCCCCAGCTAATATTTTTTCTATGACACCATTCACATTCTCCTGAATCTTCAGAATTATGCCGACAATTATCACAATATGCCCAATCGAGATAATCATAAATAAATTGGGCAATTTTATCTTTCATATTAACCTCCTTAAAATTCCATGCCAGCAATGGCATTATTAACGTTATCCTGATTTGCTTTGATATATCTTGTAGTCACAGCCAAAGAGCTATGACGTAAGACCTTACTAATAGTGGCCACTGGTACACCCTTATCGCTCATAATCGTTGCACAACCAGCTCTCAGCCCATGACAACTAAGCTCATTCCAATACTTTAATCCAGCCCTGCGAGCCGCAGATTTGATAGTCTGAGACACGCTGTTATCACTAAGTTGATGATTCTGGAAAGAGGCGAACAAATAAGGGCAATCATCATCACGCATACGCAAATACCGCTCAATCGCCTGTTCAGTAGACTGGTTGATATAAACCTTGCCACCCTTATCACCTTTGGTAACAGGCAACTCAATCTCTCGATTGTTTTCCATAGCCTTCTTGTACTGGTCAATGGTGATATTGGCCATCTCACAGAACCGAACACCAGTAGAAAGCAAGAAACTGAACATGGCCTTATCACGAGGAGTGCGAGCATAAGAGATAAGCTGTCTTGCATCTTCCTCGGTCATGCGGGGCTTTTCTTTATTCTTGATGTTACTAGGGCGCTTGAGATTCTTGCTAGGGTCAGTCTCAACCACACCAGCATCGGCCAAGAATTTGAAATAAGACCGAACAGCAGCAACCTTATTGGCTACCGTTGCACTGGCCTGATTAGCAATACCAGCCTTCCAGTCAATCAGGTCAAGGTAAGTAATGTCTTGTTCAGGCTTGTTAATGGTCTTGAGCATCTGGTTAATGTGGTTGGTGTAACCACGCATGGTGTTCTCAGACATCTTTTCAGCCTTCATATAACTCGCATAAGCGTTAATCATATTTATTACCTCCTTAACTTTGATTAAAGTATACTACAATTCTTCTGTCCTGTCAATACAAAATCTGAATTTTTAGAAAATAAATTCCCGAACTCGTTATAACAAATTCGGGAATTTATTGAAGGCCAACACAAAACTGACAAACAAAAACAGAAGGAGGTAAATTTTAGGAGGCATAAAAAGGAGAGGTTTTATGAAAGTGTCGGCCGAGTGGTTACACACTATTGATAAGCATATATCCTCAAATACATACCCCATTATTGAAAATCAATAGTGTGTTTGGGATAGGGCTGATAGGCTCAACCCTTGAAAAGCCAATAGTTTTCAGCTTTACTATTAAAACTGCCGTTGATTATGTTTTTATAAAACGTCTTACGTCTTTCCAGATATTCAAACAACGGTCAACAAACCATAACTGCTGGTCTCCCCGACGTGGCTCGAACACGCATTCGCGACAGCGACATAGATTTTGAATCTACTAGATAAACCAATTCTCCTACGGGGAGTTATAGTCTCACCTTTATTCATCCAACCCATTACAGGTAGTGAGTATGAGGATTATACTTCTTTTTTATCCAGATTTAGGAGGGAGGAGGTGGGGCTTCATAAGTTTTACTTAATCAGCCCATATATAGGGCATAAGCCCTTACTTAGTGGAGTGCACATCATAATTAGTGCCATAAAGCATTTCTTCAAAATCCTGATACTGCATTGGAATCGCTCCTTTCTAAAGATTAACAAGCCTACACGCTTTTGGCCTTCGAGACCTTTCGCCCTTCCGCCCATACTTTACTACATATGTTTCTCCTCGGCTTGCCGTTAGTCAATACCGTTTGGCCTTCCCATTTCTTAGGGCGCTTTTATGGGTATTAACATCTTGAAGGTGTGTGGCCTTCAACTGAGCTTGTCGCTCTAATTTGACAGGACTAGACTTAAATCACCTGTCTGTACTCTCTCGTGTCCATTAACCAGAGCTTTGTGTTATCGTATTGATAACCAGCCAACTACCACTCATATGGATAGTTTTGCCAAGAGCATTATTTATCCTACTTTCAACGCATTCCTGGCTCTGCGTGGTCCTAATTCTCATTTCATCATTGTGGGTCAATGACTTAGCGGCTTTAAGCACTTATGATTGCGGAGAATCCCAATAGGCGGACTGGAGCTAGATATCCGATTTGAACGGATGACCTTTTCATTACAAATGAACAGCTCTGCCATCTGAGCTAATCTAGCATTTGCGCCATGCGTCCGCAGAACATCGTGTATACCCGACTGGTTTTTTACAAATCTCGCAGTTAAGTGATGAACTAACCGTTCAACCGTAAACATAACCAACATGGCTTATGGTGAGGGCCTATGAGATTTGCACTCATTACGTTGGAGTTTCGCCAACATGGACTTCCTGCCCTCATATAAGGGGGTTAAGGATTCCCCCTACCACACATCCCGCCTCTCTTGGCCCGCCGTTTTCGCAATTCCTATTTCATACTTGCCATTGCACACATGACTTTCTTACTTGTGAACTTAAAGCTACTTGGCACTGGGGCTGGCGGTCATTTGCTCTCTGCCCCTACTGGTAGCTGGGGATTTATACTTACACCAGCCATTCAAGTTTTGTCCTTATAATGCTTTCCTCTTACACCTTATACACTGTAAGCCTAATGTGGATGATAGCTAATCATCTCTGTACTCTTCTTATCCACTTATCTACCTACTGCGTGGACCCAAATCAGGGCGCGTTATAGATTGTCCGGTTATCTGACAATCAGTCGGGCAATGGCTCAGACGGTTGGATTTGAACCAACATCATACCTCTAGGTGCGGTGCTACTGCCAGATTGAGCTACGTCTGAATATATTGCCACACTATCGCAGTGGCCGCGCTCATTGTTGTTCATCCTCGACTTCACGTTAGGAGCCTCTTGCATGAGTAGCTTGAGGTTAATCAATCAAATTCTATCCATTAACCGCAGTTGAATGGTATTAACTAACTGCATTTGGCAGCTACTGGCAGACCAGCTTTACACTTATTTGTCCTCGGTTTGGCTACGGAGAGGATGATGAACATCTTGCACGTAACTGTCTTGGTCATTTTCGTCGCCATTCATAATAACGGCTGCCGCCGATATTACCTTACTTATCAGATTCTGTAGTCTTGTTAAACTTATTATCAAGCTCTCGAATCTGCTGACCAATTCGGTCAATCTTGGTTCGCACCATACTGTAAGGGTGCTTATACACCAGCTTAAAAGCTGTATCCTTTAGCTGTGCTCTCTTCTTCTCAATGTTGTTCATTTAAATCTTCCTTTCTTGTTTTGTGATTTAAGTTTATCACATTCTGTTTGCTTTGTCAAGCGTTTTTTTGTTTCAATCCACTTCTTTTTTAAAAAGACTGGTACCTCCGCCCCGACTCCAACGGGGATTGGCCGTTTATCTGACGCTACGGGGTATAAACCCGCTGTTTTAGCATTAAACTACGGAGGCATATATCAGCGGTTTTAAAGGCTGACCGCCAACCTTAATTTAATTATATCACAGATTCTTTTGTTTGTCAAGAACTTTTTAATAAAGCCCAATAAAATCTTTTGAAATCGTGGCCCTACTCAAAATTGAATTGCAAGCGTTATCCAGCCTTTTAAATTCAATTTCTTTAGCTCGAATTTGATTTAGTTTATCATGATAGTTTTTATAAGCACCGCAAGAACCGTGACAACCAACATACCTATCACAGCATTCTTTACAAGGTGGTTTTACGCTGGAATATGTGTACCTCAATTCTTTTCGAGACATTTCAATCTCTCCTTTATTTTTGTTATGATAAGTATATCATAATCTAAAAGCCCTGTCAAGCACTTTTTCAACTTTTTATTTTTTTACATAATTTGAAACGTCAATCGTGCTATGATTATCTTCGGCACAATTTGTCCAAATAGTTTTTACTTTTGCGTCATAAAAACCTTCAGCGTGAAGCAAAATTGCTGCACAGATATCTTCTGTCATATTGTACCGATTAGACAATCTGGTTACAATCTTTACAACTAAACCATTTCTAATTTCGGCTTCAATAACTTCACCATACAACATAGCTTTGTAACAATTTTTAGGCAAATGCAAAATTTCACACTTATCAAGACAATGCTTTGTAGCACTGACTTTGTAACGATAAACAAGTTGCTCGCTAATCATCTTAACAAGTCTGTCAGGCCAAAGCACAGCTTTATTATATACACCATCTTTTACTACGTCAAGTTTTTCATAAGCCGAAATTGCAGAAGAAATTGCTTGCTCTGTAGTCATCCCTTCGCAATAATAACGACAGACATAATTTACTGAACACCACAAAGGCTTGTCGTTTTCATCTGTTTCCAACTCAATAAAATAATTAGTTTTCATTTGCCTCGCCTCCATGGATTTAGTATAGCAGAAGTCAGAGTGGATGTCAATGGATTTTTAAAAGAATTTTAAAAATAATAACCGTCAATAGTCCAATTATTTACATTATTTAATTGATAAGGCGATAACCAGGTAATAACCATTCTTTCCCCCGGAATACTAACATTTACAAAGGGTGGTGTATAAGCGCTGGAATCAATAAATGGAATGTAAAAATTTTCAATACTATCTTGGGGGACATCGTTTCCTTCTTCGTCACTTACGGTATACGCTCCATCTACCTCATTGATATATAATTTCTTTTCGATTATCGGGCTGCTAAAAAAGCTAGCGCCATCCATAGTTATTTGACAACGTTTCATAACGTGCAATTCTTTTAGTTGCCTCAAATTAACAGCATCATTATCTTTTACGCCATCGTCCACACCTCTTATGATTCTATCATACATAAATTGTATATTACCACTATCAATTAAAATATCTTGGTCTTGCGTTTCAATTTCAATCTGCCCTTCGTTAGAAACTTTAATACCTCCATTAAAATAACTTATAGATGAGGGAGTTAAACCCAAAACTGATTTCTTATCTTTATCTGCTATTATTAGAACATTATCCGCAGAGCTTATCTCAAAACCAGATTCTTCAGATAACCCCATTTTAAGTTTAACTGATTTGGCATAATAAGGGTCGTATCCAAGAATTAAGTCCCCATTTACCGTGCCACCGCTCAAAGGTAAATAGTTATTAAATTCCTGATTAAGTTTTTTTACGCCCCCCCAGTTTTTCATTTACTTTGCTGACTGTAATAGTGTCAAACGGTTCATACGTCAAAGACATAATCTTCAATCTCTCTTTCATAAAATTCTATAACATTTTCACAAAACGAAATTGTTGTCATTGGACCAATACATCCTCGGACAGAATTCCATAGGGCTGTTTTGGACTTAAATTCTTCAGTAAAATCGCCAACTAGAATTCCATCTTCAAAACTCATCCCAACATCAACGATTACTTTATTAGAAAGTATTGTTTCGCCCATCCCAAAACACTCATCGTTAAACTCTTGAAAATCAATAATATTCGGCTTGCCAACAGCGGAAACAATAATATCTGCGCTAATAGCGTAATTGATAAGGTCAGATTCATTTGTTTTGCTATGAGCCATTGTAACGGTACAACCCTGCTGGCTTAGCATCCATGCAATAGGATGACCAACAATATCACTACGGCCAATCACAAGAGCATTTTTACCTTCAAATTCTACATTATATTCTTTAAGCAAACGCATAATTCCCTTGGGGGTGCATGGATAAAATTCGGGTTTTGCGTTAGAATATAAAGTTGCTCTGTTATAAACAGACCATCCGTCTAGGTCTCTAAAACATGTCATTGTATCACAGAGCATTTTTTTACTAATAGTAAAAGGGACTGGCTCTTCGATAATTATAGGATTTTTAGACTCTGCTATGCTACTAATAATACTGTAATTGTCATACTCATTACAATTTTTTACTACGGTTTCAATTCCAATTTCTTGGCAACGGTTTAGCTTACTACGCAAATACATATTAGCAATAGGGGCATTGTTTGCGGTGTAAATATCAACGCTTGGAATTAGATTCTTGCTTTTTAAATTTTCACATCGCTGCTTTAGGTCAATAGCAATTCTGTCTGCGAGGGCCTTACCATCCATTTTAGTTCCCATTTTTTACACTCCTATTTCATTCTACCAATTCAACTATATTCCAAATAGCTAGAAAAAGCCAAATCAATCCAAAAAGTAATTTCCCCGAAAAGAAATTTACTATTGTATTATAAATACAAAGAATACTAAGAATATAAAAGACTATATTACAAACTATTCTCATTTTATACTCCTTAAAAAATCAATTTAAAAAATAAGATAGTAGATACTACAGTTAAGATTGAACCAAATACTGAATTCAAATAATATAGCATATGCAATGAAATCAATGTATAAATACAACTCCAAAGCGAAACCATGCCAACCGAAACTAAAGCCGCATAATATAAAATCAAGCCCATTTTTGCAACTCCTTAAACCAATCCGCGTTTACATCTTCTTCAAGATAATGAAAACTGTGCCCGCCAATCATCTGGTCATGGGGCAAAGTTCGATGAAATTTACCACTGGAATATTTTGGCGCATAGAAAAATAAAATTGGATTTTCTGACACAAATTCGCCGTTGTCAAAAACACGATTTACGGCTTCTTTTACTTCGGCCCAATTTTCAGGCGATTCAGTATTCAGATTTGTTTTCCACCCAGAATATTGGTAAATTTTTTTTACTTGCTTTGCATTACAACCTTCTTTTTTCATGGCATTAAGTAAAGTTTGCGCTACAGCCATTTTACCTTCCATCGGTTCGTATCCCGCTTCACCGGCTACAATATATTGAATTGTTTCTCTGTCTTGATTGCTGATTTCAAAAAACGGATGCCATTCTTCTTTTTCAATTTTATGACTTGTTTTTTCAATCTGGAATAAATTTCTAATTTCTTTATCGGATTCAAAAAACCAGTCAAATCTTTCTGAAATTGAATTTTGTGGTTCGATTTTGATTTCAACTTTTTGGTTTTGATTTTCAGGAACAAATTTCCAAATATAAATTCCATAAATCAAAATTCCCGCTCCAAATACCGCTTCTAATTTTCGGTTTTGGATTTTCCGTTTCAAATTTTCCAGCCCCTTTTTCAAAATAAATTTTTCAATTTAAATTTTCTAATAGAATTTTGGATTTCGATTTTATGTTCCGTTCTACATATAGAATTTTCGTTTTGAATTCCACAATCCATTTATAGATAGATTGATAAGCCAATTTGTTTGTAATCGTCTTGTGTATTGATTATAACATAAAATTTAAGTGAAGTCAAGCAAAATTTCAATTTAATTTTATTTGAATTTATTTCATGC
>ERZ1026858.276-NODE-276-length-29153-cov-5.568974_pt1 | contig 29153 bp, 27 predicted proteins | sample MGYA00380159_ERZ1026858 | MGnify/ENA primary metagenome ERZ1026858 (study PRJEB33269, sample SAMEA4719795) | human gut metagenome | biome: human-associated habitat; feature: organic feature; material: feces | place: Cameroon | collected 2013-10 ...
TTTATTTTCAAGGCTTGAAAGCGGTTTTCATCAACACATTTTGTCCTATAACTCACATTTGAAATAAAAAAACTGCTGCTCAAAATGGAGCAGCAGTTCTTTTATAAAAACTATATGTGCTTAAGCTGTTTTTCAAAAGATTCTTTTTCCTTGCTGCGGCCGAAAGCAAAGTTCCTGCCGTAGACGAAAGAGTACATGACAGCAGCCATTACAAATGCAGTAACCACATCAAATACAGAATGCTGTTTTAAGAACATGGTTGCAAGAATAATGCTGACCATAAGAATGAAAGAAGCCAGCTTTAACTTCGGACGATCCTTAAATTCTTTACTGTTACAGATTGCAATGTGAACACCGAGCGAATTATAAACATGAATACTTGGAAACAGGTTTGTCGGTGTATCGGTTGCATAAAGCCAGGCTACCATATGGGTGAAGACATTGTCATGCTCAAAGGAATGCGGGCGGAGGTAATGCCCGTTTGGATAGAGACTGGATACTACCAGAAATACAGTCATTCCCACAAACAGAAATGTACAGAGCCGGTAATAATCTTCTTTATTTTTAAAGAAAAAGTAAAGAACCGCATATGCGACATATCCAAACCATAACATATATGGTACGATGAAAAATTCTATAAATGGGATTTTATCATCCAGTGCAGTATGTATTACGTTGAAATTTGAAGTCACATGTTTTTCCAGATAGGTAAACCATGGAAAATATATGAATACATACAGCAGAACCCATGCGTGCTTATATTTTTGAAAAAATGCTTTGAGATTTTGCTTAAAGTTATCTTTTTTCAACATCGGATTCCCCTTTTTTAATGTAAGAATACTACTTCTATGGTGGAATTCTAGCACAGCATTTTTTAAAAAACAATGCTATAAAATCGAATTTAATAATTTTTATGGAATTCTTAAGATTTTAATGGAAAAGGAACATTTTCATTGTGCAAGAATACAAGAAAATGTATTTCATTTTTTAAATAAATATTACAAATGCGGGATTTCATTGACAAAGAAAAACGGTCAACTATAATGGAAACTAGCAAAATAGAAAGGTTAAGGGATATGAAGAAGAATGAAGAGAAACAGCAGGAAACTGCAAAGGAAAAAATGAGCAGAAAAAAACTCCTTTGTGTAATCGGAATTCCTGTAGGAATATTAGTTGTGATTTATCTGGTACTGGCACTGTTTTTTCAGAGCCATTTTGCATTTCGTACCACGATAAATAATGTGGGGGTATCCGCTTCCTCAACCAGTGGTGTGGAAAAGAAGATCACGAAGCAGGCATCCAGGTATGAGATGAAACTGGTGGAGCGTGAGGATAAGACAGAGAGCATCAGTGGAACAGACATTGACATGGAGCCGGTATTTGATAAGCAGGTAAAAGAGCTTTTAAAGAAACAGAATGGATTTGCATGGCCGTACTATCTTATTTCTCCACAGAAATACGAAGCGGAGACCATGATATCTTTTGATGAAGAAAAATTGAAGGATGTTCTGGATAATTTGTCCTGTATGGATGAAAGCAAATGGACGGATTCCGAAAATGCACAGATTAAAGACTATACCAAAGATGGCTATGAAGTGCAGCCGGAGGTATATGGAACAAAAATCGATAAGGATGCATTTACGGAGAAAATCAAAGAAGCTTTGGATAAAATGCAGCCGGAATTTGACCTTTCCGAAGAAGGCTGTTATGAAGATCCTGAGGTAAAAGAAGAGGATGATGTATTTCAGGATGCACTGGATACCCTGAATAAGTATACCCAGATGAAGATTACCTATCAGGCAGAAGGCAAGGATGATGTGGTTTTGGATGGAGAAACCATCAGCACCTGGCTTTCTGTGGATGATGATTTCAATGTGTCCATAGATGATGAGGCATTGAGCTCTTATGTAAAAGCTATGGCAAAAAATTATAATACCGCCTATGGAAACCGGACACTGGATACCTCTTATGGACAGACCGTGACAATTTATGGTGGAAATTACGGCTGGTGGGTAGATAATGCAGCCGAAAAGGAAATGATACTGGAGGATTTGAAAGCCGGTAAGGATGTAACAAGAGAGCCGGTTTATTCCCAGACGGCTAACAGCCATGGTGAGAATGATTATGGTAATACATATGTGGAAATCAATCTGACCGCACAGCATTTGTTTTTCTATAAGAACGGATCACTGGTGGTAGAATCTGATTTTGTCTCCGGTAACCTTGCAAAGAATCATGGAACGCCGTCCGGCTCTTTTGGTGTTACTTATAAGGCAAAGGATGCGGTGCTTCGCGGCGAAGATTATGAGTCTCCGGTATCTTTCTGGATGCCTTTTAACGGTGGTGTTGGAATGCATGATGCCAGCTGGAGAAGTACTTTTGGTGGAACAATTTATAAAAGAAGCGGTTCACATGGATGTATCAATCTTCCATACAGTGCAGCAAAAACAATTTATGAAAATATAGAAGCTGGTTATCCGGTGCTTGTTTATGAACTGCCGGGAACCGAGAGCCAGAAGGGCAAGGATATGGATGCAGCATCTGCAGTAGATGAGGCAATCACCTCCATTGGAACAGTAACCCTGGACTCCGCAGGAACCATTGCGTCTGTCCGTTCCCAGTATGATGCTTTATCTGACAGCGCCAAAGCATATGTAAAGAATCTGGATGTGCTGACAGCAGCCGAGTCAGCTCTGTCACAGTTGCAGTATGAACAGGCCCTGCAGGAATTGCAGAATCAGGAAAGTATAGATGCACAGAATGTAACGAATACAATCATGGCATTGCCAGATACGATAACTGCCACAGATGCAGCAGCAGTAGCCAATGCAAGAAATGCCTATAATGCCTTAAGCGAGGGCGCAAAAGCGAAGGTACCACAGAGTGCACTGGACAAGCTGGCAGCCGCTGAAGCAGCATTGTAGGGAATTGGAATAAAGAATAAAGAATAAAGAATAAGAACGCCAGCTCCTGTTCAGACAATTTTAGTATGATGAATGTCTGTAGGAACCACTGAAAATAAATTGAAATTAGAAATAACACCAGCCTCTGCCTGGATGATTACAGATACATGAGGGAGGCTGTTAGGGACTTATGAAATTCGTTCAGAAACAGGCAACGCCGGTACAAGGATGTACCGGCGAGGCGCAGATGAACATGGATGTGAATTTGCGCCGGTTGCCGGAAGCAAATATACTTTTATCGAATTTCCAATGTCCCTTACAGCTCTCCCTCGTATCAAAATCATCCGAACAGAGGCTGGTGTTTTATATATTTATAATTATCATAATGCATATGGAAAAATGTTGCCAAATAGCAATTGAGATGTTGCAGACTAGAACGGTAATATTGCAAAGAAACAGGGCACATAGTATAATGTTATCAAGAAGTAAAAAAATATAAATTATGTTGCTGACGAGCACAAAAACAGATGAATAATATCCTGTGAAAATGTGCCGTATAACAGGAACGGATGAAAATAAAGTATAAGGAGGTAACGCATGATCTGGGAACCAGTACTTGCAAAGTTTAAAGAATTATTTGGGGATGAGGGAGAGATCGGAGTTTATTTCGCACCGGGACGTGTGAATATGATCGGTGAGCATACCGATTACAACGGAGGACATGTATTTCCATGTGCGCTCACGATCGGTACCTACGGTGTGGCGAGAAAAAGAGACGACAAGAAGCTTCGCTTTTATTCCATGAATTTTGAACAGCTTGGTGTGCTGGAATCTTCCATTGAAGGCTTGAAACCGGAGAAAGAAGCAGACTGGACGAATTATCCGAAGGGTGTTATCTGGGCATTTGGAGAAAAGGGCATGCAGGTAGATGCCGGAATGGATTTGTTGTTATTTGGAAATATCCCGAATGGTTCCGGACTTTCTTCTTCTGCATCTGTTGAGGTGCTGACCGGATATATCTTAAAGGACTTATTCGGATTTGAAGTAACGAACCAGGATCTGGCTTTGATCGGACAGTTTTCAGAGAATAAATTCAATGGAGTGAACTGTGGCATCATGGATCAGTTTGCCATTGCCATGGGAAAAGCAGAGCATGCGATTTTCTTAGACACGGCTACTTTAAAATATGAATATGCGCCGGTTCGTTTAAAAGATGCGAAAATCGTAATTTCCTGCAGCAATAAGAAGCGTGGTCTGGGTGATTCGAAATATAATGAGCGTCGTGCAGAGTGTGAGGAAGCACTGGCAGAATTACAGAAGGTAGTAGATATTAAGAGCCTTGGTGAATTGTCTGAGGAACAGTTTGAAGAATATAAGGGAGCCATCGGAAGTGAAGTCCGCATGCGTCGGGCAAAACATGCGGTATATGAGAACCAGAGAACCCTAAAAGCGGTGGAAGCTTTGAAAGAAAATGATGTGGAAACCTTTGGAAAGCTGATGAATGCATCCCATGTATCCTTAAGGGATGATTATGAAGTAACCGGAATTGAACTGGATACCTTAGTGGAAGAAGCCTGGAAGGTAGCTGGAGTCATTGGATCCCGTATGACAGGTGCAGGCTTTGGTGGATGCACTGTCAGTATTGTAAAGGATGAAGCAGTAGAGCATTTTATTGAAGCAGTAGGTAGTGCCTATGAAAAGAAAATTGGATACAGCGCAGATTTCTATGTGGTAGAAATTGGAGACGGTCCATCCAGACTGGCATAAGAAACAGGAGGTAAGTCATGATTTGTGAAGATATCTTAAAATTAACAGAATATGGCATGGTAACCGGACTGGTTCCGAAGGAAGATGAGCGTTTCACCATCAACCGCCTGCTGGAATTGTTTGAATTAGAAGAATTAGATGAGGACGCTGTGGCAGCTTATCAGTCACGGACACCGATGAGCAGAGAAGAAGCAGAAGAGAGTCTGGAAGAATTGTTAAACCGTCTGCTGGATTATGCTTATGAAAATGGCATTTTAAAGGAAAACAGCGTAGTATACCGAGATTTATTTGATACGAAAATCATGGGAATGCTGATGCCAAGACCAGGTGAAGTAATTCATAAATTTCAGAGCCTTTATGAGAAGGATGCAAAGGCGGCAACGGATTATTATTATACTCTTAGCCAGGACAGCAATTATATCCGCAGATACCGTATCAGGCGGGATATGAAATGGACCGCAGAGACGGAGTTTGGTGAACTGGATATTACAATTAACTTATCCAAGCCGGAAAAGGACCCGAAAGCCATTGCAGCTGCAAAGCTGGCAAAGCAGAGCGGCTATCCGAAATGCCTTTTGTGTAAGGAAAATGAAGGCTATGCAGGAAGAGTCAATCATCCGGCAAGACAGAACCACCGTATTATTCCGGTAACCATCAATCATAGTGACTGGTTCTTACAGTATTCTCCTTATGTATATTATAATGAGCACTGCATCGTGTTTAATGGAAAGCATACACCGATGAAAATCGAGAAGGCAACCTTTGGAAAACTGCTGGATTTTGTAAAACAGTTTCCGCATTATTTCGTTGGCTCCAATGCAGACCTGCCGATTGTAGGCGGTTCGATTTTAAGCCATGACCATTTCCAGGGTGGACATTATGAATTTGCCATGGCAAAGGCACCACTGGAAAAAGAGATTACCTTTGCGGGCTTTGAAGATGTGAAAGCCGGAATTGTAAAATGGCCGATGTCAGTTATCCGCCTGTCCGCACCGGATACAGAACGGTTGATTGAGCTGGCAGATAAAATACTTTTAATATGGCGTGGCTATACGGATGAAGCAGCATTTATTTTTGCAGAAACAGACGGGGAGCCACATAATACCATTACACCAATTGCAAGAAAGCGAGGCAATAATTACGAACTGGATTTAGTGCTTCGTAATAATATTACAACAAAGGAGCATCCGCTGGGTGTATATCATCCGCATGCAAAGCTTCATCATATTAAGAAGGAAAATATCGGTTTAATCGAGGTAATGGGTCTGGCAGTGCTGCCGGCACGTCTGAAGGACGAGATGGCACAGCTTAAGGCGGCAATTCTTTCCAGGGCTGATTTACGGAGCAATGAAGTTTTAAGTAAACATGCAGACTGGGTAGAGGAATTTTTGCCAAAATATGAGAGCATTACGGCAGAAAATATTGACGGGATTATCCAAAAGGAAATCGGACTGGTATTCCGTGAAGTTCTTCTGGATGCCGGTGTATACAAATGCACCGAAGAAGGAAGAGAAGCATTCTTACGCTTTATTGATACGGTAAATAAATAGAAAAAGGTGTTTATCCGGGAGTGGGATTCTGGTTAACATAAGAAAAGAGCATCATAGGCATAAGGTGTCATCCAAAGGGAAGGATGAAAAGCACCGCCTTTGATGCTCTTTGTTGTATGTTATGACTCTTGCAAGAAGGAAAGAAATGCATTAATATAAGAGCGATATGATAAATTATGCAAAAGAATAAGGACAGAATGGAGATTTTATGAAACAGCAGATAAAGAGTTCTTTGATACTATTATTGACCGCAACCATCTGGGGCGTGGCTTTTGTAGCCCAGAGCGTGGGCATGGAATATATTGGTCCCTTTACCTTTAACGCAATCCGATGCGTTCTGGGGGGAATGGTGTTAATCCCGGTTATTCTGGTTTTAAAGAAAAAGAAAGAGACAGGAGCAGAAAATCAGGAAAAAGAGGATAAAAAGATTTTATGGATGGGTGGAATTGCATGTGGTGTAATTCTTTGCATTGCATCTAATCTGCAGCAGTTTGGCATTATGGAAGCAAGCGTTGGTAAATCGGGTTTTTTTACGGCACTTTATATTGTAATGATTCCGGTTATCGGCATCTTTATTGGAAAGCGTCCGGGAATCAAGCTGTGGTTTTGTGTGGCATTGGCAGTTGTGGGAATGTATCTGCTTTGTATGAAGGACGGCAGTTTTACCATTGAGCGGGCAGACATCATGCTTCTTTTATGTGCACTGGCATTTTCCTTTCATATACTGGTGGTTGATTATTTTTCACCGAAGGTAGACGGCGTAAAAATGTCCTGTATACAGTTTTTTGTATGCGGAGTGCTTTCAGCAGTAGGAATGCTGTTTACAGAGACACCGGACATTTCCAATATTCAGGCGGCATGGCTGCCCTTGTTGTATGCGGGACTTCTTTCCTGCGGCGTTGGCTACACCTTGCAGATTGTGGGACAGAAAGGCATCAACCCGGTTATCGCATCCCTTATCATGAGCCTGGAATCCGTGATTTCCGCACTGGCTGGCTGGGTGATCTTGGGACAGGTATTATCACCAAAAGAAATTTTAGGCTGCGTATTGATGTTTGTGGCAATTATTATCACGCAGATTCCCATCGGAAACAAGAAAACAGATTGATTTTACGGATAGTCTCAGCTATACTGTAACAGAATAGAAAGAGAAAGAAGGCATAAGATATGTTGTCAAAAAAGATAAAACAGGCAATGGCAGGAAGCTCTGCAATTCGTGCCATGTTTATGGAAGGAAAAGAAATGGCTGCCAGATATGGGGCAGAAAATGTGTATGATTTCAGCCTTGGCAATCCGGCTACACCGGCACCGGAAAAAATTAAGACAGCAATTTATGATATTTTGGATAAAGAAGACCCGCTTGTGGTGCATGGATATATGGCAAATGCAGGTTATGAGGAAGTAAGAGAGGCAATTGCAGAGAACTTAAATGAACGCTTCGGAACCAATTTCCATGGGAAGAACCTGATTATGACAGTTGGTGCAGCAGGCGGTCTGAATATTATTTTTAAGACGATTTTAGATCCGGGCAATGAAGTTATGGTATTTGCTCCGTATTTTGGTGAATATAAAAGCTATGCCGCAAACTTCGATGCAAAGATTGTGGAAGTCATGCCAGATGAAGCAGATTTTATGCCGGATTTAGCAGACTTTGAACGAAAAATTACAAAAGATACAAGAGCGGTTATCATCAACAATCCGAACAACCCGACCGGAGTGGTATATTCAGATGCAACCTTAAAAGAGATTGCTAGAATTTTAACTGCGAAGGAAGAGAAATTTGGAACCGACATTTATCTTATTTCCGATGAACCATACCGTGAACTGGTTTACGACGGCGTACAGGAGAATTTCCTGACGAAATATTATAAAGATACGCTGGTAGGATATTCCTTCAGTAAATCTTTATCACTTCCGGGCGAGCGAATCGGTTATGTGGTAGTGCCGGATGAAGCGGCAGATTCCGCAGAATTAATCGAGGGAATTACCGTATCAAACCGTACTCTTGGCTTTGTAAATGCACCATCCCTCATTCAGAAAGCAGTGGCAGAGTGCTTAAAGGAAAAGACCAATCTTGAATTTTATGACCGCAACCGTATTGCTTTATATGAAGGACTGACGAAGCTTGGATTCACCTGCATCAAACCACAGGGAGCATTTTATCTGTGGCTGAAATCTCCGGTTGCAAAGGAAGAAGAATTTGTAGAAGCTGCCAAGAAATACCATTTGATTCTGGTAAAAGGAAGTGCCTTCGGCTATGGCGGTTATGTACGTCTTGCATACTGCACTTCTTATGAGACAGTAGTAAATTCCATGCAGGCATTTGCAAAGCTGGCAGCAGAGTATGGACTGAAGGCAGCAGAATAAAAAATCGGAAAACGAAAGAATGATAAAATCAAGCAGCAGATAGAAGGAGTAAGACATGAAAGCATGGGAAAATAATATACGCAAAGTTATCCCGTATGTTCCGGGAGAACAGCCGAAGAAAGAGAAAATGATAAAACTGAATACCAATGAGAACCCGTATCCACCGGCACCGGGAGTAAAGGATGTTTTAACCTCTTTTGATACCGACCGGCTGCGTCTTTATCCGGATCCAAAGATTGAGAAACTGACGGATGCCATTGCAGAACGATATGGTTTAAATTCCAATCAGGTATTTGTGGGCGTTGGCTCAGATGATGTACTTGCCATGTGCTTTATGACATTTTTTAATTCTAATCGTCCGATTCTGTTTCCGGATATTACTTATTCTTTCTATGATGTCTGGGCAGAGGAATTCCGTATTCCATATAAGCAGATTCCACTGGATAGGGATTTTACGATTCGCCCGGAGGATTATGCTGGGGAAAACGGAGGAATTGTATTTCCAAATCCAAACGCACCGACAGGAAAACTGCTTCCGTTAGAAGATGTGGAACGCATTATTGCACAGAATCCGGATGTCATTGTTATTGTGGATGAAGCATATATTGATTTTGGTGGAACATCTGCATTGCCGCTTATTGATAAATATGACAATGTGCTGGTAGTCCAGACCTTTAGTAAATCCCGTTCCATGGCAGGCATGCGGATTGGATATGCGATGGCACAGCCTGAATTAATCAAATATTTGAACGATGTTAAATATTCATTTAATTCTTACACCTTAAATTCCCTTACGATTGAAATGGGAACGGCTGCTATTTTGGATGAAGCTTATTTTAAAGAGACAACACAGAAGATTATTGCAACGAGAGAGCGTACCAAGGAAGAACTTCGGGCACTGGGATACCGGATGGATGATTCAAAGAGCAACTTCCTCTTTGTAACCCACGATAAGATTTCCATGGAGAGGCTGTTTGAAGATTTGAAGAAGAAAGACATTTATGTCCGTCATTTCTCCAAACCGGAGCGGATTGCAAATTATCTGCGTATTACCATTGGTACAGATGAAGAAATGGATACGCTGATTACGTTTTTGAAAAACTATAAACAGTCATAATTCGTTAGGAAAGGAGTATTATGTTATTACATTATCTGATTGTATTTTTTGTTTCCATGGTACCACTGGTTGAACTGAGAGGAGCGATTCCATTTTCACAGGGCTTTGGACTTCCATTGATACCATCTTATATTATTTCCATCATTGGAAATATGCTGCCGGTACCATTTATTTATTTTTTTGCAAGAAAAGTACTGATTTGGGGTGCAGATAAGCCTGTTATTGGAAAATTCTTCGGCTGGTGTCTGGAAAAAGGTGAAAAGGGTGGTAAGAAGCTGCAGGCAAAGGCAGGAAGAGGATTATTCCTGGCATTACTGCTCTTTGTTGGAATCCCGGTGCCGGGAACCGGAGCCTGGACAGGAACTCTGGCAGCCAGCATCTTAGATATGGATTTTAAATCATCTGTTATCGCAGTGATGCTTGGCGTATTGCTGGCTGGTGTAATTATGATGTTAATCAGTGTTGGTGCATTTTCTATGATTCGCTAACAGAGTGGAATGTAAAAAGGATATCTAAGTGATAAAAAACACGGCATGTATAGTAATGTTATTTACTATATATTCTGTGCTTTTTTACTTTACAGGAAATTGCTTTCCTGCAAAGTAAAAAACGCTCCGCGAGGATGCACACTGCGGCGTATAAGGTAGATGTCGCAAGCAACCGCCCCAGACACGAGAATGTGCCTCGGCACATTCTTTGTTTAATAATGATTTAATTTCTGATATTTTAAACTACGGTGTGGATGCTTTTTCGGCAAAATCTGTATTTACAAGATCTTCATAAGGAGCAGCACCGGAGAGAACGCCGGACTCTTCTAAAATAGTAAGCATTAAGTCATATCCTTCTTCCCGGAGTATTAAATCTGTATTCCAGGTTTCCTGGTCGTAGTAGCGGCTTACAATAAGTGTAAGGGTTTTAAGATCTGTTTCACTAAACTGTGGTGCAATGACAGTTGCGATTTCTTCCGGACTGTGACCTGCTACATAATCCATGCCTTTCTGTAAAGCATTGGTGAAATGCTGGATAAGGTCGGCATTTTCCTTAAGATAGCTTTCTTTGGCACAAAAAGCAGTATATGGAAGATAACCGGAATCCACGCCAATGGACGCTACCACATAGCCGTCACCGGACTGCTCCAAAGCAGTAGCGGATGGTTCAAATTCAATGGTATAATCCCCCTGCCCGCCGGAAAAAGCCGCTGCGGTAGAACCAAAGTCAATACTCTGGTCGATTTTGACTTCGGAAGGAGAAACACCATTTTCCCGGAGTACATATTCATATACCATTTCCGGTGTGCCACCGGCTCTTCCGCCCAGCACATCTTTCCCAATCATATCTTCATAGGAAAAGGAATCGGTGTTTTCCCTTGCAACCACAAAGTTACCGGCACGCTGGGTAAGCTGTGCAAAATTGATAACATGGTCTTTTGCACCTTCCGTGTAGGCATAAATGCTTGCCTCTGTTCCCATGAACCCTACATCTGCATCCCCGGAAACAACGGCAGCCATGGTTTTATCCGCTCCAAAGCCGGTGGTCAATGAGAGCTCGATTCCCTCATCTTCAAAGTAGCCTTTTTCGATGGCCACATACATCGGTGCGTAAAAGATGGAATGTGCCACTTCGTTTAATTTTACGGTTGTTAATGCTTTAGAATCATCTGATTTGCAGGCACAAAGCGGGAAGGACATAAGAAGAATTAAGAAAAGAGAAATACCTTTTTTATAAAATCGTTTCATAGAGCATCCTTAAAAGACATTTGTATTATAGTATGAAAGACAGATGAAAATGTGCTATGATGGATTGGATAGGGTTGTCTGAAATTTAGAAAACAGTATTAAGACAAGAGATATAAAAGGAGAACAGAACATGAACGACTACGTAGACCTTCATACTCATACAATTGCAAGCGGACATGCTTACAGTACTATTGAAGCAATGATAAAGGCGGCAGAGCAGAAAGGAATCCGTCTCTTTGGTATTACAGAGCATGCTCCGAAAATGCCGGGAACCTGCAGCGAGTTATATTTTAATAATCTTCGCGTGCTGGAAAGAAAGCATGGAGAAATGTATACGCTGTTTGGCGCAGAACTTAATATCATGGATATGGAAGGGCATGTGGATCTGCCGGAGCGTACCTTAAAGCAGATGGATTTGTGCGTTGCAAGTATGCATGGTCCGTGTTTTCATCCGGGAACCATAGAAGAAAACACGAAAACTTATCTGAATGTGATGAAAAATCCCTATGTAAACATTATCGGACATCCGGATGATTCTTATTATCCGGTGGATTATCGTGCACTGGTGGAAGGTGCAAAGGAGTACCATGTATTGTTAGAGGTCAACAATGGCTCCCTGACACCGGGTGGCTTCCGGCAGAATACGAAGGAAAACAGCTGCAAAATGTTAGAACTTTGCAAGGAATATAAAGTTCCGGTTATCATGGATTCCGATGCACATGTGGATACTGCAGTTGGGAATCATCAATATCCATTGGAAGTTATTCAGATGGTAGATTTTCCGGAAGAACTGGTGGTCAATACCAATGTGGAACTGGCGAAGAGTTTTTTGAATTATTTTAAATCACCGGAACATCTATAAGGAGTTATCACAGGTGAGAAAAGAATATCAACAGCGGTATTGACAGAAAACAGGAGTTAGTATAAACTAACTCTTGTAAGGAACATTACAATACACACAAAATACTTTGGACGTAAAGGGAGCAGACTTTTGATGCGGGTCTGCTCCTTTTATATGTCATCAATTAGGGGATTGCGATGTGGGAGAGAAATTTGTAAAAAAATTTTGCAGCAGTCGAAGTACATTGATTTTCATATGATGAAACGTCACCGTTCTAAAAGGTCTGTTTTTCTTTTTACGATAAAAACCGTCTTTTCCATGTTTGACAAAATATTGGTACTGATCGTCGAAGTGCAGATGCCTGATAAGGGCTGTTAGGGGCACTGGGAATTTCGTCTGGCAACAGGCAACGCTGGTACAGGGATGTACCAGCGAGGCACATTTGAACATGGATGTGAATTTGTGCCGGTTGCCAGATGAAATGAGAAGTATATCGAAATTCCCAGTGCCCCTTGCAGACATTAGGTGGCATCTGTCCTCGACGGTCAGTACCAATATTCTGTCAAAGCAACCGAAAAGACAGTTTATCATCAAGAAAAACAGACCCCTAAGAATGGTTGACATTTCACATAAAAGAAAATCAGATGTGCTTTGACTGCTGCAAAATTCTTTGATTCTAAATGTTATCTCCACATCGCAATCCCCTAATTCTGCCAGTGAATCCCACCCGCATCAAGAACTGCAAACCGGATCAACTCTGCACTGTCCAGGTTCTCATGATGCATATCGATTCCGTTAATTGAATGATTATCATAGGTCGTATAGTAATAAATCCCCTTATCCGCATTGCAGCAGGAAGTGTAGATTGTAATTTCATATTTCCCATCAGCAACTTCACAGCAGCCCCGCTGCTGGTCGACGGAACCTAAGATATGAAAGAACTGGCTGACACTTTCGATTTCTGAACTGCCGGAAATGGAATGTAGTCTGGTGAAAGCAACCCGGATAAAACGGGATTGGGAAGATAAATCGCCCGGCAGACCCAAAGCCCCCATACCGCGGCTGTAAGCCTGTAAGTTGAGCTTGTCGGAAAAATGATTTTCCGGCTGCCTGGATGAGAGAGCCGCATAATTATTTAAAGCAAACATCTGCATTGGAAAAGGTGGATTGTTGGTCAGCACACCGGCAGGATTGTCATAGATATGAAGCCCGTCTGCCATGGATTCCACAACGATGTTTTCGCTTTTATCGGCAATCATCCAGTGAAGCTGTGCTGCCGGAAAATGGCTGGCAAAAACAGTTCCAACGAGATTCATCTGCACTAATTTTTCTTTGGCTTCTGAAACAGAAGCACACTGGCTTAGAATCCATGGAATAAATTCAAATTGTGCAACATTTTCCTTTGTATCAATAATATCAGCATAAGCGGCATTTCCCACAAAGTTAAGCCCTGCCATGCAGACACCTTTTTCATTGCAGGCATCATAATAAAGAGGATAGTCAACACCATTGTCCGGTGCTACATGAGCCATGCCAATCATGGCATAGTGGGAGCTTAAAGTCCCGGCATGACGGAAATGAAACGGATAGTTGCGGGGGGTAATGGTGACTTCATCGCCATAGGAAAATTCATAATCAAGGGTTCTTCCCATGTAGAAGTTCTTTGTTTGATAAGTAGCTGCGGTACACATAAAATAGCCTCCTTTTATCTTTCTTTTGTATTAGTATTCTGCTGAAAAATCAGATTTATGTAATAGGACTATTATAACGTGGATACAGGGGTAAATCAAATTAAGAGATAATGAGAAAAAATATCGATAAGAAAGGTTCTATTTTTAATAACAGGTGTTATAATACAACTGGATTAGAAAGAACTAACATAAAGTAGTAACAACTAAGAAAGGAAGTGCATTATGGGAAGATATTATCGGATGTCTAAAAAAGTAACAGAGGATCAGGTAAAAGAAATTCTTCGTGAAACATTAGAATTGGAAGATGTAGAAGAAGCAGAATATGAGGCAGAGACGCAGCTTCTTAAAATTGTAACCAAAGATAACCAGTTTGCAGCTGTTATGACCAGAGTGGTAAATATCTGCAGCAGAATCGGCAAAGGAGCAGAATTATCATTTGCAAAATTTGCCATTGAAGGATAGAAAGTGAAGGGATTATTTGAAAACTTGTGAATATTGCGATGAGATAGATTATCATGAAATTATAGAATGCATTGCCTGTGCACTGGATGCCAAGGACCCTTATACGGCGGGGCATTCCCAGCGTGTCAGTGATATGGCAATGAAAGTATGCCAGTTAATTGGCTTAAAAACGGAGAACATACAGCAAATCCATATTGCGGCACATCTCCATGATATTGGAAAAATCGGTGTTCCGGATGCTGTTTTAAATAAAGAAGGAAAGCTTGATGATGAGGAATGGCAGGCTATGAAGAAACATCCCTCTATTGGAGCTGAGATTTTGAGCAAATCAAGACATTTAAAAGAACTGAAATATATCGTACTCTGCCATCATGAACGATTCGATGGAAAGGGCTATCCGCTTGGACTCAAAGGAGAAGAAATCCCGGTGGGAGCAAGAATCATTGCAATCTGCGATTCCATTGATGCCATGACTTCAAACCGGAGTTATCGCAAAGCACATGATTTTGACTACTGTTATCAGGAAATCAAAAATAATCTTGGCAAGATGTATGACCCGATTATCGGACAGTATGTCTTAGACCACTGGGAAGAAATTATTTCTGTAATCAAAATTTCAAGATAAGATTCTGTTGTTGATAAGAATTCTCAATAATGGAAAAGAGTATGGACAATGGGTTTTAATGGCGGTAAGCTAAAAAAACAAACAGAAATAGGAGGAATACATATGTTTGATTTTGTAAAAAAATTTAACTGGAAGAAGACCGGAATCTTTGCTGCCGGTGTATTGTTTGGAACAGCCGGAATTAAAATATTAGGTAGCAAGGATGCAAAGAAAGTCTACACAAACTGTACAGCAGCAGCATTACGTGCAAAGGAATGTGTCATGAAGACTGCTTCTAATATCCAGGAAAATGCAGAGGATATTTATGCAGAGGCACAGCAGATTAATGAAGACAGAGCTGCTAAAGCAGCAGAATATACAGATGAATCTGTAGAAGATGCAACAGAAGAAACTGTAGCAGAATAAACATTGGGCATGCGATTTTGCTCGCTGTTCACGTAAACTATGAGAATCACCTTCAGAATATGCTGTAGGTGATTCTTTATCTAAGGAAGTATGTAATATGAGATTTGTTATAAAACATGAGATAAAAGGAAGACTTCGTATTCATATCATTCAGGGCGGGATGAGTTTCCGCCAGGCAGATATGATGGAATATTACCTGAGTAACTGCAAATGTGTCACTTCAGTGAAAGTAAATGAACGTTTACAGGATGCAGTAGTCTGTTATGTGGGAAATCGTGAGGAGATGATAGAGACACTGCGTCATTTCTCTTATCAGAAAGTGGATGTGCCAGAGACTTTTTTACAGAATTCCGGCAGGGAGCTGAACCGGACTTACTGGGACAAGCTGGTAAATAAAGTGGTACTCCGTATGGGCAGTAAGATGTTCCTGCCATATCCAATCCGCGCAGGAATTATCATGGTCCGTTCCGTGAAATATTTGTGGGCTGGAGTGTCTGCATTGGCGAAGGGCAGGATAGAGGTTCCGGTGCTGGATGGAACAGCTATTGGAGTCTCTCTGCTTCGCAATGACATCAATACAGCAGGTTCCATTATGTTCTTACTGGGCATTGGAGAAATCTTAGAGGAGTGGACACACAAGAAATCCGTCGATGATCTGGCAAGAAGTATGTCCTTAAATGTCAGTAAAGTATGGCTGTGTCAGGATGGACAGGAAATACTGGTATCGGCATCTGAGATTAAAGAAGGCGATGAAGTCTGTATTCATATGGGAAATGTCATTCCGTTTGATGGCGTGGTAACGGAAGGGGATGCGATGGTAAATCAGGCATCCTTAACCGGCGAATCCCTTCCGGTGCATAAGAGTGTAGAAGGTTATGTCTATGCCGGAACCGTATTGGAAGAAGGAGAACTGACCATTCGTGTCAAAGAAGTAAATGGCTCCAGCAAATTTGAAAAAATTGTCACGATGATTGAAGAGTCAGAGAAGTTAAAATCTTCCCTGGAAAGTAAAGCCGAGCATCTGGCAGACCGCCTGGTTCCGTATACATTACTAGGAACAGGCATTACCTGGCTCTTTACCAGAAATACCACAAAAGCATTAGCAGTTCTTATGGTGGACTTTTCCTGTGCATTAAAACTTGCAATGCCGGTATCTGTATTGTCTGCAATCCGTGAAGCAAGTGTGCACAATATTACCGTAAAAGGTGGCAAATTCTTAGAGGCAATGGCAGAAGCAGATACCATCGTCTTTGACAAAACAGGTACTCTGACCAAAGCACAGCCTACCGTAGTGGATGTGGTTTCTTTTACGGATAAGCCCACGGAAGAACTTTTACGTATTGCTGCCTGCTTAGAGGAACATTTCCCTCATTCTATGGCAAAAGCAGTTGTAGATGCAGCCCAGGAAAAGAATCTTGTGCATGAAGAACTACATTCTAAGGTGGAATATATTGTAGCCCACGGAATTTCTTCCACTATAGAAGGAAAGAGTGTGGTAATCGGAAGCTATCACTTTGTATTTGAAGATGAAAAATGTGTGGTTCCGGAAGGCTATGAAGAACAGTTTAACAGCCTTCCATCAGAATATTCACACCTTTATATGGCAATTGAGAACCGCCTTGCAGCCGTTATCTGTATTGAAGATCCGCTTCGTGATGAAGCAGCAGCCGTTGTAAATTCCTTAAAGACAGCCGGAATTAAGAAAGTTGTTATGATGACAGGGGATAGTGAACGTACAGCATCTGCCATTGCAGCAAGAGTGGGCGTAGACGAGTATTACTCCGAGGTACTTCCGGAAGATAAGGCAAGTTTTGTAGAGAAAGCCAAAGCAGAAGGACACAAGGTCATTATGATTGGAGATGGTATCAACGATTCACCGGCATTATCTGCGGCAGATATTGGAATAGCCATCAGTGATGGAGCAGAGATTGCAAGAGAAATTGCAGATGTAACTATCGGTGCAGATAATCTTTATGAGATAGTAACCTTAAAGGTGCTGAGTAATGCATTGATGAAACGGATTCATAAGAATTACCGGACAATTGTTGGATTCAATACCGGACTGATTGTGCTTGGCGTGGCAGGAGTCCTGCAGCCAACCGTATCTGCATTACTTCATAATACATCTACCTTGGTAATTACCTTAAAGAGTATGCAGAATCTTTTGGATTAAAAATTTCCAGAAACAGAAATCTTACGGTTCAGAAAAAGAAAAATTTTGAATAGAAAATTGAAAAGAAAATTTTTCGAAAAACGGTTTACTTTCACACTTTAATATGCTAACATTTTTGTATTGAAATAAGTATAATACGAAAAGGAGAGGCAGAATGAGTAAGAATGTAAGAACGGAAGCAGTGGATCATTTGTTTGATGCAATCTTAAGCCTTGAAAATAAAGAGGAATGTTATAAATTCTTTGAAGATGTCTGTACGGTAAATGAATTACTGGCATTCTCACAGAGATATGAAGTGGCAAAGATGCTGCGTGAGCAGAGAACTTATCTTGATATTGCAGAGAAGACTGGCGCATCAACGGCAACCATCAGTCGTGTGAATCGTTCCCTGAATTATGGATGCGATGGATATGATATGGTATTTGCCAGAACGAATGTGAAGCCTTTGGAAGAAGAGAAAAAAGCGGAAAAGAAAAATGAAGAGTAGAGATAAAATTAAATCGATATTTAATTTTTTACACAAAATCATGTAAATGATAAAGAAAAGCACCGGTTCGAAAACTGGTGCTTTTTCGATTTACAGGAAATTGCTTTTCTGTAAAGTAAAAAACGCTCTGCGAGGATGTGCCAAGGCACATTCTTTTTTCCTGGCATATGGCTTTTTATTCGTTCGACTTTTTTCCGGAAGTCTTTTTCTCAGAAGCTTTTTTCTCTTCGGAAGCTTTCTTTTCTGCAGCACGCTGCTCATCTTCGGCTTCTTTTTCCATTTCTTTCGTCTCGTCAATCAGCTTTTCAATCAACATACGCTTTACAAATACATCAAAACTTAACATACAGATAAAGGAAAAGGTATGAAGAAAATTCTGGTCTTCTTCCGGCGCATCTGCAAAGGTGGTAGAACTGGTGTTAAATTTCTTGGTAATATCCTTCATCAGATTTTTTACCTCATCCCGTTCCAGACTGAACACCTCTTCATAGACAGTTGTCAGATTGAAATCTCCTTCTGCATTGAAGAAACGTTTTGCCAGAGGATTTAAGATACTTTCGATATCATTGATACTTAATATGCTTTTGAAATAATAAATGAAAATCAGCATCAGAATATGTTCTTTGCTGTATTTCTTCTTGACCGGCGGTGGAAGCAGATTGTTTTTCGCATAATTGTTAATCATGGTTTTGGTCAGAATCTTGTCATCGGGATGACGCTTGGAAGCTGCAAGCTGGGTATCCATGAAGGTTGTAATCTGATCCATGTAAAGGTCAATATTTGGAATACTTTCCGGACGGATATAGTCAATCCGCGACAGACTGGATAAAATACTGTTTAATAAATCTTTTGCATCAATTGTCATTTGAATTCACCTCATACCTATTATATAGTATTGAAAACTAGATAACAAGAAGAAAAATGACAGAAAGCATATATAATGACGCTGTGATGTGTAAATGACATTGCGTGATGCAACTACAATAGAATAAACATAAGGGAAAAGAACGCATGAATGCGTTCGACGGACAGTACAAAAAGAAATCTGAAAAGAAATACAGAAAATATGTTCCCATCCCTTAAGGAAGTATGGTATACTGAGCGGAGTGGTATTGAGGAGAGTAAAGGAGCATTATGAGTATATACGATTCATTAAATGAAGAACAGAAAAAAGGTGTATTTACAACAGAAGGACCTGTGTTGCTGCTGGCGGGCGCAGGCAGCGGAAAGACCCGTGTGCTGACCCACCGGGCGGTATATCTGATAGAGGAACTGGGAGTCAATCCCTATCATATCCTTGCGATTACATTTACCAATAAGGCTGCAGGCGAAATGCGGGAGCGTATTGATGACATGGTGGGCTATGGCTCGGAAAATATCTGGGTATCTACCTTTCATTCTACCTGTGTGAGAATTCTGCGCCGTTTTATTGACCATATTGGATTTGGAACCAATTTTACCATATATGACACAGAAGATCAGAAGACCATTATGAAGGATATCTGCAAGCGTCTGGAAATCGATACGAAGATGTATAAGGAAAAAAGTTTTCTTGCAGCGATTTCTTCTGCAAAGGACGAGCTGATCAGCCCGGAAGCATATGCCCTTCGGGCGCAGGGAGATTTCCGGAAAATGAAGGAAGCAGCCGTTTACCGGGAATATCAGCAGGTGTTGCGGAAAAATAATGCACTGGATTTTGATGATTTGATTGTGAAGACCGTAGAGCTTTTCCAGTCAGACATGGAAGTGCTGGATTATTATCAGGAGCGGTTCCGTTATATTATGGTGGACGAGTATCAGGATACCAATACGGCACAGTTCCAGCTGATTAAACTGCTGGCAGGCAAATATAAGAATCTCTGCGTGGTAGGTGATGATGACCAGTCCATTTACAAATTCCGTGGAGCAAACATTTATAATATATTGAATTTTGAAAAAGAATTTCCAAATGCAGTCACCATCAAGCTGGAGCAGAATTACCGTTCCACCCAGAATATTTTAAATGCAGCCAATGGGGTCATTGCAAATAATGTGGGACGAAAGGCAAAACGCCTCTGGACGGAGAATGAGGAAGGCGAAAAAATTGCATTTCATCAGTTTGAAACCGGATTTGATGAAGCAGACTATGTTGCAAAAGATATCCGGAGCAAAGTGCGGGAAGGCCTGTATCATTACGGAGACTGTGCCGTGTTATACCGTACCAATGCCCAGTCCCGGCTTTTTGAGGAACGTTTTATCACAGCCAGCATACCATATAAGATTGTGGGTGGCGTAAACTTCTATTCCAGAAGAGAAATCAAGGATTTACTGGCTTATCTTAAGACCATTGACAATGCCATGGATGATCTGGCGGTACGCCGTATTATCAATGTGCCAAAACGTGGAATTGGAGCAACGACATTAAGCAGGGTGCAGGATTATGCCGATGCAAACGGTCTTACCTTTTATAATGCCTTAAAAATGGCAGAAGAGATTGGCACAATCGGACGGGCATCCGCAAAAATCAGACCGTTTGTAATGCTGATTCAGAGCATGCGGAGCAAGTTGCCATATATCAGTGTATCAGAGCTTCTGCAGGAAATCATTGAAGAAACCGGTTATGTCCGTGAGCTGGAAGCAGAAAATACAGAGGAAGCGCAGCAGCGAATGGAAAATATCGATGAGTTGATTTCCAAAGCGGTTACTTATGAGGAAAGCGAAGAAGAGCCGACCTTAAGTGGATTCTTAGAGGAAGTAGCACTGGTTGCAGATATTGACAGTGTGGATGAGACACAGGACTATGTTGTGCTGATGACGCTGCACAGTGCAAAAGGTCTTGAATTTCCACAGGTTTATCTGGCAGGAATGGAAGACGGACTGTTTCCGGGATTCGGTGCTATCTGTGCGGAAAATCCAACAGCGGAAATCGAAGAAGAACGCCGTCTTGCCTATGTGGGAATCACAAGAGCCAAGGAGCGGTTGTCCATATCCTGCGCAAGAATGCGTATGATACGAGGAGAAACACAGTATAATAAGGTGTCCCGTTTCGTAAAAGAGATTCCGCGGGAACTTTTAGCGGGAACCATCCAGAAGGAAAAAATGCCGGATATTCCGAAACCAAGTATGATGGCGAAAAATGCATTTTCGGCAAAGCCGATGGCACTGCGCAGAACCGGCGTACCGGAAGCAAGAAATTTTGGTGATTCTACAATGAAAAAGTCGTTGGATTATGCTGTGGGTGATACCGTTTCCCATATGAAATTCGGCACCGGAGTCGTAAAGCAGATTATTGACGGCGGCAGGGATTATGAGGTTACCGTTGATTTTTCCGGTGTAGGTGTGAAGAAGATGTTTGCATCCTTTGCCAAATTGAAAAAGTTATAAAAATTTTATGAATTTGTAATTTTTTCTAGTAGATTGGGGAAACATATGCTATAATGAATTAATAAAAAGAGTTCTAGGTGGCAGGAAAATGAAAAACTGTTGTTGGCATAAAAAGGAGTGGTCAGAAATGGAAAAAATGGAAGAATTAAAGAATTTATTAACCGCAAATGTGAACAAAGTAACAGAATTATTGCATAAAAAGGAGAAAGAGGAAATAATGGAAGAGAAGAAAAAATCAAAAGCTGGTTTAATTTTTGCAATCATTGGTATTGTTGTAGTAGTTGCTGCAGCTGCTTATGGATTATATCGTTTCTTTGCACCAGATTATCTGGAGGATTTTGAAGACGATTTCGATGATGATTTTGAAGATGATTTCTTTGACGAGGATGACGAGGAAGAGAAATAATCATTATCATTTGCATAATTTAACAGGTGAAGATGTAAAGGGCTGTGTGATATCATGCAGCCCTTTTACTGAGTGTGCCGGAAACGCTGCGGATGACATGTGTTTCTGGAAAAGAATTGTTCGTGTGAGGTAAGTATGAAAAAAGGTCAGGTATTACAGGGAACTGTTGCATATGTGGATTTCCCGAATAAGGGAGTCGTAAAAGTAGAAGAAGGAAAGCAGGTAATTGTAAAAAACGTATTACCGGGACAGGAAATTTCCTTTTCTGTAAATAAGGTAAGAAAGGGAAAAGGCGAAGGCCGCTTACTGGAAGTTTTGAAGAAAGCACCAAATGAGCTGCGGGAAGCACCATGCCCGCATTTTGGAATCTGTGGAGGCTGTACTTATCAGAATTTATCCTATGAAGATCAGCTTGCATTAAAAGGACAGCAGGTGAAGAAACTGATGGATGCGGTAGTAGACCCGGAAACCTACAGCTTTGAGGGCGTAAAAGCAAGTCCGAATGAATTCGGATTCCGTAATAAGATGGAATTTACTTTTGGGGATGAATATAAGGATGGCCCCCTTGCTCTTGGCATGCATAAGCGTGGCAGCTTTTATGATATTGTTTCGGTAACGGACTGTAAAATTGTAGATGAAGATTATCGGAAGATATTAAGCTGTGTGCAGCAGTATTTTGCAGAAAAAAAGATTTCCTATTATCACAGAATGCGGCATACCGGATATCTGCGTCATTTACTGGTGCGTAAAGCGGTAAAGACCAAAGAGATCCTGATTGACCTTGTAACGGCAGGCGCAGAGCATATTCTGGATGGCCTGACAGAAGCAGTATCTTCAGAAAAAGATTTGCTGACCGGAATGAAAGACGCGTTATGTAAACTTGATTTAGATGGCAGCATTGCAGGAATTCTTCATACGAAAAATGACAGTGTAGCAGATGTAGTAAAGGATGAAGGAACAGAGATTTTATATGGAAAAGATTATTTCTACGAAGAAATCTTAGGACTTCGTTTTAGAATCACACCATTTTCTTTCTTCCAGACCAACTCTCTTGGAGCAGAGGTGCTTTACCAGACTGCAAGGGACTATATCGGAGATACGCTGACCGAGAAGGCAGACAAGGTGGTATTCGATTTATACAGCGGAACCGGAACCATTGCACAGATGCTGGCACCTGCCGCAAAAAAGGTAGTGGGTGTGGAAATAGTAGAAGAGGCAGTGGAAGCCGCAAAGGAAAATGCGGCATTAAATGGTCTTGAAAACTGCGAATTTTTAGCCGGCGATGTCTTAAAAGTATTGGACGATATTACCGAAAAACCGGATTTTATCGTATTGGATCCTCCGCGCGATGGCATCCATCCAAAGGCATTGGAGAAGATTATCCACTATGGCGTAGACCGTATGATTTATATTTCCTGTAAGCCAACCAGTCTTGCAAGAGACTTAGAGGTTTTAACCGCCAGAGGATATCAGGTGGAGAGGATGTGCTGCGTGGACATGTTCCCATGGTCCGGAAATATTGAGACCGTGTGCATGTTGTCAAAGAAGGATTGATTTTCAAACATCCGTAAGGAACTATGGGGTTAGTGGTAGTTTACATAGGCAGATAAATAGTTAGTCCATCTAAAAGTAGAAAAATATGATTTCGTGTCAATTAGTGGTGATTTAATTGAAATATTCGTGCTTTATAATGTAAAAATAACAACAAAATCTGTTGATTTATACATGAATATACGATATACTTTATTTAGTACCTTTAAGGAGGGCTGATTATGTATAGAAAAATTATGGACTTTTTAGAAACATGGAAAGAAAATGAACACCGTAAACCTCTTATTCTGCAGGGCGCAAGACAGGTTGGAAAGACTTATTCCATACTGGAGTTTGGGCGTACTCATTATGAAAATGTGGTATATTTTAATTTTGAAACAAATCCAAAACTGAATGAAACATTTGAGGAAGATATAAGTCCTGATTATCTGATACCGATTTTATCGCATATTGCAGGTCAGACGATTGTAAAAGAAAAGACGCTGATAGTGTTTGATGAAGTACAGCTTTGTGAAAGAGCTCTGACTTCTTTAAAATACTTTTGTGAAGATGCGCCGGATTATCATATCATTGTTGCAGGCAGTTTGCTGGGAGTTGCGGTCAATAGAGCCAAATTCTCTTTTCCTGTGGGAAAAGTCGATATGAAAACACTTTATCCTATGGATATGGAAGAATTTTTATTGGCTCTTGGTGAAGATGATTTGGTGGAGCGGATAAAAAAGTGTTTTAATACGGATACACCTTTGCCATCTGCCTTACACGATGCTGCTATGAAACGCTACCGTCAATATCTTGTTGTAGGTGGAATGCCGGAATGTGTGATGCAATTTGCGGAGACGAAGGATTATATTCTTGTCCGCCACACGCAGGATACAATACTGGCAAGTTATCTTAATGATATGAGCAAGTATAATAATCTAAATGAAATCAAGAAAACCAGACTTGCCTATGACAATATAACTGTTCAACTTTCGAAAAAGAATACCCGTTTTCAGTATAAGCTGATTAAGAAAGGTGGCCGGGCTTCTGAATTTGAAAATGCGATTGAATGGCTTTGCTTATCAGGTATTGTGGCGCAGGTTTACAAGGTGGAGCAGATCAGAAAGCCTTTGGAAAACTATCGTGATATTGATGCGTTCAAGATTTATGTATCAGATTTGGGACTTCTTTGTGCTAAGAAAGATTTGGCTGCCAATGATATTCTTTATATGGTTGAAGAAATCGATGATTTTAAAGGGGGTATGGCGGAAAACTATGTCAACGTTCAACTTTCCATTAGTGGTTATAATACTTACTATTGGCAGTCTGAGCGCGGAGCAGAAATTGACTTTGTTATTCAGCGTGATGGACAGCTTATTCCGATTGAGGTTAAATCGGCTGATAACACCAAAGCTAAGAGCTTAAAAGTTTATATGGATACCTATAAACCTGCTTATGCAATAAAGATATCTGCTAAAAACTTTGGTTTTGAAGATAACAAAAAGATTGTTCCACTCTATGCAGCATTTTGTATTTAAAAATATAGCAGACGTATCCTTCCCCTAGGTCTTACGTCTGTTTTTTCTTGCCCAAATGTATTATAATAGAAAAAAATTTTTTAAGAAAAACGGAGGAGTTGGGAAAATGAAATCGAAATCTGGAAACAAAAAATTATGGATTGCAATTACTATTTTTGTACTGATGATTGCCGGAGCAATCGGCAATCATTCGGATAATAAGAAAGAAAAGCCTGACAGGGAAAGTTCCGTTGCCACGGAATCGCAAGCTGCCACAGAAACTGAGACCAATATCAATACAGAGTCTGCCGGTGATACGGAGGATTTTGTTACTGAGGGAGTCATCAGTAATACCTATAAGACAGATAGCAGTTCCGCCGGACAGATGCAGGTGCATTTCATAGATGTAGGGCAGGGCGATGCTACCTTGATAGCTTGTGATGGTCATTATATGCTGATTGATGCCGGCAATAATGACAAAGGAACAACGGTACAGTCCTATCTTATGAGCCAGGGTGTAGAGAAACTGGATTATGTCATAGGAACACATCCGGATGCAGACCATATTGGCGGACTGGATGTAGTAATTTATAAATTTGACTGCGATACAATTATCATGCCGGATGTGGCAAATGACACCAGAACCTATGATGATGTGGTGCAGGCAATGAAGTCCAAGGGCTATCAGACCACTTATCCGGTGGTAGGAGAGACATATACCCTTGGAGGAGCAACCTTTACCATTGTGGCGCCAAATGCAGACTATGGAAATGACATGAATGACTGGTCGGTGGGTGTGCTGGTGCAGAATGGCAACAACCGCTTCCTCTTTACCGGAGATGCAGAAGAAAAAGCGGAAGAGGACATTTTAAATAATGGAATTGATATTTCGGCAGATGTCTATGCGGCAGCGCATCATGGAAGCAAGACAGCCACAAGTCAGGCATTTTTAGATAAGGTATCACCGACTTATGTGGTAATCAGTGCCGGTGAAGGCAATAAATACGGACATCCTCATGCAGAGGTGCTGAACCGTCTGCGGGCAGCCGGCATATCCGTGTTCCGTACCGATGAACAGGGTACGATTGTGGCAACGTCAGATGGAAATGATATCACCTGGAACTGCTCCCCATCAGAAAGCTGGAAAGCAGGAGAACCGACCGGAAGTAGTGATAGTACAACAAATAATTCCACAGCAGACAGCACAGCATCATCAGGCAGCAGTGATGCAGGTATAGCGGCAGATACATCCGGCAGTACAAATAGTGACAGCAGTTCCGTTATGGTACATATTACAGACACCGGTTCAAAATATCATTCGGCAGGCTGCTCGTATTTGAAAAAGAGTGATCATGAGGTGACTTTATCAGAGGCAAAGAGTATGGGCTTAACGCCATGCTCGAGATGTAATCCGCCACAGTAAAAATTTAATGAGAAAAACGAATCGCCAAGCACCTTGCACTTTTTACTTAGTTAGTATACAATAAACGAAGTTAGTGATAACTAACTTCGTGCGAATCATAGGGACTCCTTTGGAATATGGAGACGGCAATATCCATATTCACCGGAAGAAATATTCTTCCGGGAGGAAAAGTCCTGTATCTGACAAAATGAAAAGAAAGGTGATAATAGGACATGAATTACTTAGAGATTGAAAAAGTAGTTGGACGTGAGATTTTGGATTCCAGAGGAAATCCTACCGTGGAAGCAGAGGTATATCTTGTGGATGGTACAGTAGGAAGAGGAACTGCACCAAGTGGTGCATCTACCGGAGAATTTGAAGCTCTGGAATTAAGAGATGGAGATAAATCAAGATACCTTGGAAAAGGTGTTGCAAAAGCAGTAAAAAATATCAATACAATCATCAACGATGCAATTATCGGAATGGATGCATCTGACATCTATGCAGTAGATACGGCAATGCGCAAAGCGGATGGAACCAAGGATAAATCCAAATTAGGTGCAAATGCAATCCTTGCAGTATCCATTGCAACAGCCAGAGCAGCAGCCATTTCTTTAGATATTCCGTTATATCGTTTCTTAGGCGGAATTTCCGGAAATCGTCTTCCGGTACCAATGATGAATATTGTAAATGGCGGATGCCATGCATTATCATCCGGACTTGATGTACAGGAATTTATGATTATGCCGGTAGGCGCACCAAGCTTCAAAGAATGCTTAAGATGGTGTGCAGAAGTATTCCATGCACTTGCTTCTATTTTAAAAGAGCGCGGACTTGCAACCTCTGTTGGTGATGAAGGTGGATTTGCACCTGCATTAAAATCAGATGAAGAAGCAATCGAAACCATCTTAGAGGCAGTAAAGAAAGCAGGCTACGAGCCGGGCAAAGACTTTAAGATTGCTATGGACGCTGCATCCTCCGAGTGGAAGAGCGAAAAAGGAAAAGGATACTATAAGCTTCCAAAGGCTGGTACAGAATATACCGCAGAGCAGTTGATTGAACACTGGGAAGCATTATGTGAGAAATATCCAATTATCTCTATCGAAGATGGCCTGGACGAGGAAGACTGGGAAGGATGGCAGAAGCTTACTGCAAGACTTGGAGACAAAGTGCAGTTAGTTGGTGATGACTTATTCGTTACCAATACCGAGCGTCTTTCCAAAGGAATTGAACTGGGCGCAGGAAATGCAATCTTAATTAAGTTAAACCAGATTGGTTCCGTATCTGAAACCTTAGAGGCAATTAAGATGGCACATAAGGCTGGCTATACCGCAATCAGTTCCCACCGTTCCGGTGAAACAGCAGATACCACAATTGCAGATTTGGCAGTTGCATTGAATACCTGCCAGATTAAGACCGGTGCACCAAGCCGTAGTGAGCGTGTTGCAAAATACAACCAGTTACTCCGCATTGAAGAGGAATTAGGTGACAGCGCGGTATATCCTGGAATGAAAGCATTTAATGTGAAATAATCGTACTCCTATAGATAAAAGATATTCATTAACAAACCAGAAAGGAAGCTGCAGAGATGCGGCTTTCTTTTTGCACGAGTAGATTGCAAAGCGTGTTTCACGTAGTTAGGCGGTCGGAAAGCGTATACGACAGCCCCGGAATGTTATATAATATAGAAGATATTATTTATAGAAGAAACAGGATTAACCGGCAGGGAGAAACGAATGTCAGAAATAGAGGAGATCTTAGAAGCACAGCATAAATATTTTTATACAGGAGAGACAAAGAAGTTCGCCTTTCGCATTGCCATGCTAAAGCGGCTGGAAGAAGCAGTAATCAGGCATGAAAAGGAACTGTTACTGGCACTGCAGAAGGATTTGGCGAAAGCACCCTTTGAAGGCTATGAGACAGAGGTTGGAATCGTGCGAAGGGAATTATCCGGTACAGTTGACACTGATTCCACTGATTGGTGCCATAGCAGCAGGTAACTGTGCTGTTGTAAAGCCTTCGGAATATGCTGTGCATTCGGCGAAAGTGCTGTCTAAGCTGTTACGGGAAATCTTTGATGAGAAATATGTGGCAGTGATTCTTGGAGGAAGAGCAGTAAATGAAGCTGTTTTAAAAGAACGCTTTGATTACATTTTTTTCACCGGAAGTCCTGCTGTAGGAAAAGTAGTGATGGAAGCGGCAGCAAAACATCTGACACCGGTTACACTGGAACTGGGCGGTAAGAGCCCCTGTATCGTGGATAACACAGCGGACATTAAGCGTGCAGCAAGAAGAATTGTCTGGGGCAAATTTCTAAATGCCGGACAGACCTGCGTGGCGCCGGATTATGTGCTGGTGCAGGAAGAAGTAAAAGAAACATTGCTTCGTGAAATGAAGCACTACATCCGGAAAATGTATCGTGACGAGCCGCTTTTGAATCCGGAATATCCAAAGATTATCAATGAAAAGCATTTCAATCGTCTTAAGAAAATGCTTTTAGAGCAGGATGGCGAAGTGATAACCGGCGGGAAAACGGATGCGGATACGCTGAAAATAGAGCCGACGATTCTTGCCGGACTTACGGAAAAAAGTAAGGTAATGCAGGAAGAAATTTTCGGGCCGGTTCTTCCGGTATTGGCATATTCAGATTTGGCAGGAGTAATCCGGACATTGCAGAAGAAAGAGAAGCCGCTGGCACTGTATCTTTTTACAAGAAGCAGCAGGGTAAAGAAAACGGTGATTGCCAAGGTGAGCTTTGGCGGCGGCTGCATCAATGATACTATCATTCATTTGTCCAATGAGAAGCTTCCC
>ERZ1026858.277-NODE-277-length-29087-cov-20.899835_pt1 | contig 29087 bp, 15 predicted proteins | sample MGYA00380159_ERZ1026858 | MGnify/ENA primary metagenome ERZ1026858 (study PRJEB33269, sample SAMEA4719795) | human gut metagenome | biome: human-associated habitat; feature: organic feature; material: feces | place: Cameroon | collected 2013-10 ...
AAGGTCTGCCTGGTTCTTAATCAGCATAACCTCTTCTATCTTACCTGTATGAATGTCCTTAAAGCCTGCAACCTGCTCGCCATTACATATGCTCGCCTTGATAACTGGTTTCTTATTTTCTTTATCATATGTCTTTGTAACTGTCTTTTTCTTAAATAGTCCCACTCTGAGCACCTTCTTTTGACTTTGCCATCAGTATGAGTTTTTCAAAGGACTGCGCAAAGCGTACATCATCTTCTTCTGTACGCTTTCTCGGTCCTTTCATATGATTTTTATGAGAGCTGCGCCTTGCCTTCTTATTAAGATGTCGCTCCATAAGCATCTGATCTATGTTCTCATTCGTGTACCATTTGCCTGATTGGTGAATAGCATGTGCACCTTTCCCAAGTGCCATAGCAGCTACACCATAATCCTGCGATACTACTACATCCCCTTTATGACAAATGCTGATCAGTTTATAATCTACTGCATCTGCTCCTGCACCTACTACAATTACTTCGCTGTAATCAGAATACAAAATATGATTCGTATCACACAACAAGGTGGTGGAAATATTATATTTCTCTGCTATTTTCTCTATAATGCCCACTACCGGACACTCATCTGCATCTACAAATATCTGCATCTTCTCTTTATAACCATTTCATATCAGTTATGATTAACTGTTATTCGTACTTTTATAAAGCTACCTGTTAATTTGTGGCATTCTTGCTAATAATCATATGAAACATTGTTATTGCATTCTGTTTCTTAATTTCAAATCCGCATTTTTCATAAAAACCAACGCTACTATCATACTCATTGTCTAAAGCTTGTCCGTATATTTTCTTAACACCAACTGCCTTTGATAATGCTATGGTTGATTCAATCAAACGTCTTCCAAGCCCTGTCCTTTGATATTTAGAATCAATATCCATATTCATTATTTCAACCTTATTCCATCTTCCTTCATCATCGAGATAAAATATAAGGTCAATGTCAGATTTTCCATAATTCAAATATCTAATTGCTAAATTATAACTATGCGGAAATCCATACATAGCCTTGTTAGGATTCCATTCGGTAATACAAGCCTCTAAATCATTCCCAAAATCAAAATCTTTTAGTATTTGAATTAATGATTTATATGCCTCTTCCTGTTGCTTATATGACAGCATTTTCTTTCTCCCTACCTTCAATATAATCTCTATTCCATTTTACATAATATCTATTTCAATCTTATGAATATTGCCCTATTCTACACAATCAATTCACTCAATCCGCCATAACAAGTCACACAGGCGCTCTTTCTTGCTCTTGTAAGTGCAACATAAAGCAAGCATTTCTCACCTGTTCTAAATTCTTCCAGAGAAATATCATCCTCAAAATCAGCCCTTGTTCCAAAAGGGAGAACCTTTTTATTTACTGCTACTGCAAATACATAATCAAACTCAAGACCTTTTACTCTATGCATAGTTGCTATTCTTACACCTTCAAAAGTGCGGTCATCAGTCTTGTTTGCCTTGATTTCAAAGGACTTAATTCCTGCCCTCTGTAATCCAGCAATATAGCTATCTAGCAGTTTATGTGTTCTTGCTACAATACAGATATTTTTCTGCTCTACGCCTGCTGTTTCCAGTTCATGAATTTTACTAACCAAATAATCAAGTTCTTCCTCCGGAGTAGCAAATTCCTTAATTTCAGGCTTATCCCCATGAGTAAGTGACTGACATCCTTTACCATTGTCATAATCATCATCTAAATCATCAAAAGATACTCCATTAAGCAATCCAAATGCAAACTTGCGGATTTCCTCAGTTGTTCTGTAATTGATTCTCAAGTAGCTGCTTCTTCCGCGGACATTAATTCCGCATTTTGAAAGTACTGCCTTATTTCTATATATTCTCTGATGTGAATCACCCACAATAAAAATATCATTCCGGTGCTCATCACCTGCTAGTGATCTAAGTAACCTATATGCACTTGGGCTTAGATCCTGACCTTCATCAACGATAATTGATGTGTACTGACCTGTAAGCTTCTTATTTTCAAGAATCTTACGGCATTCATACATAGCTGTCTCAACATCTCGCTGTAGTTTTTCGTTCATTATATTTTGATATTCATCAAACACATCCCATATTTGCATACGAACTTTTCTATCAAGGCGTACTCCTCTACCAATTCTTGAAGCTTTGCAGTAAGATACTTTGTCATATACTTCCTGTGCCTGGACAACCTTAACCCACTCATCCTTATAGAAGTTTTCTACAAAGTTTAAGTCGCCACCTGCTATAGCAATTGCATCTCTCCATGCCTTGTCCACTTCTTCGTCATAAACAATCTGATACTCATATCCTTGTCTACGCAAAAAATTAGAAACCCACGCATCAAGATTAATAATATCTATTCTCTTCATTTCCTCAGCAGTGCATATTTTTCTAAGGTTATCTTTTATATCTTCCGCCAAATTCTTGGTGTAAGTTGTAAAAAGAATCTTTTCATTCGATTCTAAATTGGATGCAAGCATTTTTGCCCTATGCATCGCAACAACAGTTTTACCAGTACCTGCTCCGCCTAATACTCTCGCAGGTCCATTAAAGGTTTTTTCCACAACCTTACGCTGTGTTGGATGGAGAAAGATTCTCCATTTTTCAAGTGGCTCTTGCATAATTGCCTGAAGTTCTTCCTCTCCCTCAACAATAACAAAGCTTTTCCTACTTGTATCAGTTTGAAGAGCTGCTGCAAAATCGTTTTCTTTGACTTCAACTTTCTCTGTCTCTGGATATAGTGTGTCCAATACTTCTTCAACCGAAAATCCGTTTCCAAGCCATTCAAGCCCTTCAAAAGCTTCTTCCGGAATCGCAGCTTTCAGTGAATGAAGACCTTCTAATGTCTTGATTGCTTTAATCATAGGAAGTTGTTCTTCCGGAAGACCTATTTTTTCAAACACTTCATCTGAGATATTTGCAAATAAGGCCGGCTCATCAATTGCCTTTTGTTCCTCAATAACTTCCTGCACATCAAAAATCTGTACACTACCTGTAAGCTTGTTTATTGAGCATTTTTTTCTCTTCGCCCAAGCATATGCCTCATCATGATGATCCACCCAAAGCAAAATGTAAACATTGCTTTCCGGTTCACGCACAACAATCCCCCTGTAAGTATCATCAATCCTCACAGAACAAATATTCTTGTCAATCCCTTCATTAATCTTTTCAAAGTTAATTCCCGGATGCATAGGATCATTTCTAAATTTATTAAAAAACTCAGTTACTTTTCCCTGCTTCTGTCTTGGTAGTGCTGCGTATGCAGTTAAAAAATCAGTCGAAATAGCTACAGTTGGCTTATTATTCATTTACAGTTCCTCCAAATACATTGATGTTAATTTCTTCACTACTTAGCAGTACTGTCCAGCCTTTACCCTTAAATATATCCATGTACTCTTCTTGCTCCGGTAAAAGCCAGACAATTTTTTTATATTCCCAGACCATTTCGGCTTCCGCTATAGTTGCTCCAGATGATTCATCTGATAACTCAAAACCTACAACGCTTGGAGCAGGGACTCCATTATGATACATCTCTGTAGCGCATGTTATTGCGATATCATCAATAAACTCATCCATGATATCATTCCACTTCTCATCAACTACAACATCCGTACCTAACGCTGCCTCTGGTGCATCTTCCTCTGCAATAATTGTTCCAAGATTACTGTATATAGCCTTGCTTATTCCGAGCTTAGACAAGAAAATTGCAGTACTATTAAATTGCATAACATTTACAAAATGCCAGAATCCATTCCAATCCGATTCATATTTATCCGTTCTTGAATCAGGAGCATCATCAATGATTGCAACTATTTTCAATGGAGCTCCCATTCTCATGCCTGTCATTTCAGCCAGAGAAACTTCCGCCAGCACATCTATATTTCCCATCTCCTGTCTAGGACGCCATGTTCCGAAAATAGCTTGTCCAAAATCATCCACATCATCCAAAGAACCGATTGCATTAAGCACTGACTTCCATTTACTACTCCACTCACTGTATAAAACCTGATTTGTCATCTGAGCCGCTTCGACTATTGACATCGCAAATGATCTTGCGTGTGTAACAAATAAATCTTCTGCATTTGGAATAGATAAATAGTCAATTAATAGTTCAAATCCATTTTCTTTTTCAGGATTAATGGATTCAGCATTTGCACTTTTTACTGCCGGCTTATATACCTTTCCAGATGGCATTTTCACAGAATTCAACGTTTCAGTTCGATAGTCTCCCTGACTTTTAAATACATTATGTACATCCTTATATGTAAGTGACCAAACTCTATACTTTCGAGAAAACATAATAGCCATACGCTTTAGGGTGTCTTCCTCTACGATATCCTTGTGATAGTAATAACCATCTGTAAAGACAGCTATAGGTTTCTGATTGCCCGTCGTTCTCTTTGGCCTGATTACAAAGTCAGGTCGAGACTTTACCGAAATACCCATAGATGCATCGAAGTCAACCTGTGGTTCAATTGTCCATAAGCTTTCACCAACTTGAAGAGAATACCCTTCTTTCTCATTAACCAATGTCTTATGAATTCTAATTGGTCGTTCTGCGGTACTCAGCTTTTCAAAAGCACCAACAAATTCTCTTTCTAGTTCGCTGTCAAACAAATGGTTTGTATCTACTTGTGCAAGTTTTTTAATCTCAGTTCTATTCTCTTTTCCACTTAAAATTGTCTTCAAAAGTGTTATTGCCGAATTTCTTGAGATTTCACCAATATGCTGGCTCTGTCTATAGGCATATAAACACTTATAGCATCCATCCTTCTGTGGGTCATCATTACAGCTACAATGCTCCATCGTCTCCAATGCACCTTCAAAAACATCTATAATGCCATTCTCCTCATTCATAAGTTGCTTCAGATAGCCTGTTCCACCAGGTACAGAATCATATATTACTAGGTACTGCTTCCTATAATCAGCCTCAGGAACTGGAACCTCACTTATAGTTGCTCTTAAGTGATCCACATTGCCAAATTTCTTCTTCATTCCAAGCATAAATGCGGCAACAAACGATTCTACTCTCACATTTGTAGCATCCATTGTTGTAGCAGGAATTAAGAGACGTAATGCTTCCGTCTCAAACTCTCTATACAAGAAAAGACACTCTTCAAATGGATCTGTAACAATGGTATTATCTTTTACCATCTTGCAAAAACGGGAGTGCTTAGGTTTTTCCCCCTGCACCTGAATCTTTCCACAATACTTACAGATGGTGAACCCTTTTCTAACACCTTCATGTCCGGCAACAAGTAATTTGTCTCCAGTAATTGATTGTTCACCGAAATTAATCTCACGCATCGTTGCCTTTTGAAGAAACTCATAGCCCCACTTAAACTCTTTGTTATCCATTTCAAAAGCCTGAATAACATCCTTATCTTCATCTACATCTACCAGAAGTTCCTTATCATAGAACATAGATGCACGATCTTCGCTGTCATCACCAATTTGACTTTCTTCCTCCTTCATATTGGAATACACCATCTGCACCTTAAACATTGAGCGAACCTGCCCTGCATCTGCCCACCCCGGATTTCCACATTTAGGGCATACATGCGCAGGAGTACTAGAGTCCTCAATTGAAGCATGAGAGCAGTTTGGGCATAATCTCCATGGTTCAACTTTAGCAGTATTAATATCCACCTGATCAATCGTAAGCTTGTGTCCGCCTGCATAAAAACTATTTAAAGGCGCAAACTCGCTGATTGCAGACGAAGCAGACCTATTGTATTCATAGGTCGTACTCTCATATTTATTCTTATCTCTATCGTTCTCATCTTTTTCAACCCTGGTGAGAACTGCCTTTAATACTATTCCAGCTTCTGGGAATGCATAGTTTGGCAATAATCCCGCATCAGAAAGGAAGTTGAAAACATTCTTCTCATTAATCTTTGCAACAACGCTTGTCCAAGCAGCACGTTCTGCTTTCAATTCTTTAATCTGTTCATCATAAGATGAATCCTGTGGCTTGTCTTCAAGAGCTTTAATCATCTTGTTAAGTTCTTTTATACTGCTCTGTATGCCATCTCGCTGTTTCTTTAAATCATAAAATTCATTGTAAATCTTTATATGCATAGGGCTGTTAGTTGTTCCTTCTCCCATAGCAAATGCTTTAATATCCTTAATTGAGTTCTCATCAAGACCATCTTGATTTCCCGGATTTACAGAGAATGTCTGAATAAACATTCTAACAAGCCTTGCCATGTTATTCTGAACATAGTAAAGGAAGTTATTCGGGAATCGATCTTTTGAAGTCTCATCCAATTTAGCCAAACATTGACTTACTTTGTCCGGAACCACCGCAGTTCCAGATTTAACCCAGCAGTCCATACAATAAGCAGTAAACTGTCTTGCAAGTACTGCGGATGCCTTAAGGAACACCTTTGGAGGTTCAACAGCTCCAGCTATCATTTCCATCGGATCTTGATAGAAGTAAAGATCATGAGGTCTTGCATTAGCAATTGTAACCGTTAATGCATTACCATCTTTACGTCCACCACGTCCTGCTCTTTGAGCATAATTTGCCTGTGCTGGTGGTATAGAACTAAGGATAACCGTAGACAAGTCTCCAATATCAATACCCATTTCAAGAGTAGGTGTACAAGACAGAAGATTGGGATCCCATGGCTTTTGTTTGTCTTTGGATTTTTTGAATTCTCGCTCTAAATTCTCACGATCATCTCGTTCAAGCAAACCTGTATGCTCCTTTGCCACAATACGAACAAGCTCACCCTGACTATATAATTTGCCGTAAAAATCCAACCCTTTATCTTCTGCGATATGCATGTGTCCATTGCAATCATTTCTTGTACAACAAGCACCCTCAAACAGCTCTGCGTCTGATTCTGACATAGAAATTTGTGTACCACACTCATCACATACAAGCTGTTTCACTTTGCTAGTTACCTTACATTTTTCAGGATTAATTGACCAAACATCTATGTTATCCGGAGTTTCTACCTTATCCAATACTCCTGCTTTAGTAAGTTCCTCAAGAATAATCTTCATGATATCAGTGGCATCCGAATCCAATGAAAACATTGGAAGATACTTATTAATCCACTTTGAATACCATGACCTGCCATCTATACCATCAAAGCCCTTCATTTTCTTAGATCCACGATTGATGGCAACAAACTTAGGAACATTAAGACCTCTGTTTACTCCAGGAAGCCATTTTTTACGTTCATTAGAAAGATGATAATAGTTGGCTCCATTATTAATAAATTGCTCAAAAGCATAGTAAGTAAAGGCACCATTGGTTTTCATCTGATATAAAACACCTAGTACCATCCTTGTAAATGTTTCTACATCTGCGCTCTGTAGTCTACCTACTTCGTTCGCAACTCTTTCCATTATTCCCGGAATCGCTTTTTCGTACTCAAAAGAAAGCACCGAACATCCAGCCTTTTCAAGAGTTCTACCGATTCTTGAAAGGATTCCGTACTCCATGAGGATTTCGTATTTAAATCTCTGCTCTACAAAGCTTAACAGAGTTGCTGCATCTTCATCTTTACGAAGTGTACCTTCATTGCACATTCTCTCGTATGCACGCATCCAGGTAAGATTTGCAGGTATAAAATTGGCAACAAAATAATCGTCACCAAGATAATTCTTCCAGTAAGAAACAACTCTCTGAATAAACTCATCAAAAGAGTATTCTTCAGAATCATTGTTAATAAACTGAGTTATTGCGGTTCTGAGTCCAAACTTCCAAGTTCTTGAATTGTAGAATCCTGCATGATGAGCAGCATCCTGAACATTATCAGTAAACGCTAAAAGTTTCTTATCATCATTGAACTTTGACGCATACAGCTCAGATATTCCTGCACTTATAGCAGTTGCACTTCTTAAACCAATAAGAGACATTGTTCCTTTACCATTACAGAACGGACACTTATAAGCCTTAGAATTATTTCTACCTTCCGTCTTTAAATCTGGTACCCAAATAGGAATTGTTTTATGTCCATTCGAACAAAGAGTTCTGTTTGGCTCATCAAACATAATCTCCATACATTCTGGGCATAACCTCATGCGATTATTAAGATTAAATGCTTCTTCTCCTTCCTTATGTGGGAACATTATTCTCACCTTGGAGTCGCCGGAGAAGAATGCATTGTAAAACGCTCTAATATCTCTTATTTCTACACTGCCATTATCTTCTACTGATGCCCAACCGGTCTGTCCGCACTCGCGGCAATTGATTACCGGTAAATAGCGTTTTGCCTGATGTTCATTTAGATCTGTTGAAAGCGCATATTTAATATCCTTCTCTGCCACTTCACCAACAAGTCTTCTTAACTCTCGCATCCATACTTGAACCTGAACATTTAAAAACGGACGCAGTTTGCCCGTTGATGTTCTCGTTCTCGCATGAGAAATTAAAGCATACAGAGCATCAATAACGATGCAAGCAAGTTCTTCCCCTAGCTCACCCAATAATGGGAATCTCTTGATCAGATTTTCATATGCAAAAGAATTCTGCATATATGAGCCCTTTGCTTCAGCAATAATACTCTGAGTAAAATTATGATGCATAAGCTTCTTTCCAAGCTCAACCCTTGCATCATCACTCATAATATTCTCAATTGCTACACCATCTTGTAACCAGCACTCTGCTGCTGCATAAAGATACTCTTTCTCATCTTCTCCTGAAGATAATTCCTTTACTCGAAAAGCTTCCTCTCTTGAAGGTACTTTATAATCGGCTACATCATATCCAGCAAAGAACTCTTCTGAAGACAAACGATCCTCAGTGATGACCGCATCCTCATCAAATATTTCACCAAAAACATCCGCAGCATATTCTCGAATACTCTTTGCACTGTCTTTCGCGCCCATTGTCGCAGAAGTTCCGATACAACAAATCTGTCCAGGCAAAACATTAAGACGCGCTTTTAATCTTCTAAGAAGGCACGCCAAATCTGTTCCCTGAGCCCCATCAAAAGTATGAAGTTCATCAACAGCAATGTACTTTAGTGTATCCGGAAGGTTATTTTTCCATAGTTCAGCATCCTTAGGTCTAACTAAGAGATAATCCAACATCTTATAGTTAGTCATAAGAATATCTGGTGGTGCTGCAAGGAGCGTCTCGTGATCTGTAATAACTTTATCCGGGAGCATCATCTTTGCAGATGAATGTTCCTGACCTCCAACATACATTCCGACACGGATTCCAGCAGTCTTGAGTTCTTCACTACCATCAACCAACTCCGCAATACGCTTCGCCTGATCTGAAGCCAAAGCATTCATCGGGTAAATAATCAACGCCTTAATTCCCTTTTCACCACGATGCTTATAGCAATATTCAAGAATAGGATACAGAAAACACTCTGTTTTACCTGAACCTGTTCCTGTCGCAATCAACGTAGATCTACCATCTTCACCCGTCAGACGTTCAAAAGCTCTTTGCTGATGAACATACGGACTAAATGGCTGATGAATCGCCTCAAATAAGCTTTTATTACCTTCGTAAACACGGAAAGGCAGACGCACTGCTACATAGGGTTCATGAAACACTGCATCTTTTGTATTTAACATATTCCTAATAGAACCTTTAAATATCGGGTTGGTTATAGGAAATGATGTATCAATATAATCAATCAGGCCTTCCTGATATTGTCTTGCAAGAATTGATGGTAACATCTTGCCTACCTCCATTCATTATATGTTTCTTTCTAATTCTTCCCAAACTTCACAGTAATCATCTTCTCTAAATGTTCGGCTGTACGGAGCATAATACTTTATGACTCTATTTTCAGATTTTCCAGTAGTATCCTCCTGGTATTCCTTTTCAACAAATCCATCGGCGTTCTTTGAAACCGTTTCCCATAACTTTCTATCAACGCCAATACCTGTTTGTCCCTTATTTATCGTAAATACTATCTTTCCTTCAACATCATACCAAGTATTCTCTTCATAATTTTTATGAACTGGAAACTGAACTTTATAAAGTGTTATGAGATGTTGAAGTTCTAATCCCAATGCTTTTGCAACTAAAACATCAATTTCAAGCAAAAGTTCTCTTCTTTCATAATCTGTTAGTCGCAAAGATGTATTTAGTGTGTGAGACAATGTTACAAAGACATTACGCGAAAGCAGCTTACATTTACGAAGCCATCTGTCATTATTGAATTCCGGTGAATAATTCTCTTCCCAAAGTTTTTTATAAAACGAGGTTTGACAATTCAAAAGCATCGTTCTGCATATAATCATTGCATCATATTTACTATTCGGAACAGGCAGCATATTGGCAGTGTCATTCCTAAAATTACTCTTTCCAAGAGCTCTAACAAAATAATCATACGGTAACGAATTCATCAATCCATTAACAAATATCATATCCTTAGATTCCTTAAAACACATGCCAAAAATACCATTTATATGTGCTGTTTTAGGAGGAATAATCGCTGACATCAGAGTTCTTTCCTGATTTAAACCAAGCATTTTTCTTGTAGCTATCCTATACTCATTAATATATTTTGTTCCCCACTCTGTCAGCTGGCTTTCAATAGTATCATCTGTTCTATGTGTTACGATATAATTTGTTCTCTGAATATAATCTTCAGGAATATAATCTAAATAAATCCTATCGAAATCAGCCTTTTCTTTACACACTCTTCTAGGAGTTTTAAACAACGGATTCCCAATAGATATATGAGGACCTGAATACACAAATTTAGATAGGTCATCTGGAAACATCGTACACCGTTCTATAAAGCCAGCTTTTTGAGCATTTGTCTCATCGTACATTTGCGACATGTAAACATTCCTGCCGAAATCACAAATTCGTTTGTTTATTTTTGAATATTTTGTAAGCACCTCCATTAATTCATTTATGTATACTCTTGGCAGACGCGTTTCCAAATATTTTGACGGATCATCATAAACTGAAGCAATAGCAAGTAATTCCTCATTACCAATTCTAACAACTCTATGCGAATGTCCCTTTATGTTCCACCTATTATCCTCTGTCTTAATACCTGGTATTTCTCCATCTTCGCCATAATACGAATCATCAATTGTATATGGATCAAACAAATTACATATCTGATCAAAATAATCAGATACAGCATTACCGTATACATTCAAACTATAAATACCAGTATCACTTACTTCTTTGAATAAGAGCTTTTCGTTTACAAATTGAAAATGATACCTCAGTTTAGGATAGATACATTTTCTCAATTTGCCTCCATTAGGATCATCAAAAATCCCATCTGGATGGACAAACGCAAAGCTACCATCCCCATTAACACAATCTATAGCTAATGGTATAAAGCATTTATACAAATTTGTTTGCTGACCTTCTAGTAAAGAATAATTAGTCAAAGAATTCAAAAAATTCTGCTGACCAGAAACCTCTTCATACTCACTTAGATATCCTTTTTTTACAATTACATTTTCAAATACCTCATCACGCTTTGCTGTCATCTGCTTTGCTGAATATTTTTTTATTGCAAACAACGGCTCTGCATCTGATAAATAGCCTGTTTCATTCCATGCCAATTTTATCCACGGAGGATTACCTATAATTAAATCAAATCCACTATTTTGTTCAAATACATCTGCGAATTCAAGTTCCCAATGATGAAAACGTTGTTTCTCCGCTATCTGATTTGCGATTGCAAGTCGTTCACTTCTCTCCCTCAAATCATCAAGACATACTTCACCCAAATCATGATATTGTGCTTCAAACTCTAAAGCCAGCTGATCACCTTCTGTAACATAGCTAAGTCCTGAACCATCCGCTTCAAACTTAATCGTCATTTGACCACTTGAGTTAACATTTACAGCTCTAATATTACCTTCTAGAATCAATGACATATCAAAAAAGAATTCTTGTCTTGATGGTAATAAATCCGCTTTATCAATTGGCCAAAACCAAAGAGCACACCAATAATCCATCGCAGCTTTTAAACGCGCATATGGGCCTGCATTCTGCGCTTTTTCAGACTTAAATAGTTTTTTATAAATCTCATCCTTTTCCCTAATAGATTTATGTGATCCCTCCCCTGATTCTTCATGGCCATAAACACTAAGAGGCTCATATGTTGCTTCTTCAATCTTTTTTCGCTCATCTGCAGTAAGCTTCCACAATTTATCAATACTTTCTGACAACCTTAGAACAGTCTTTAATTCATCCTCATCAAACTTTGAGGTAAATTCCTTGTTCCATGCTTTTATCTTTTTGATGTTCTCCGGTTCCAGACTTTTTATAACTTTATCCGAATAATTAGCCATTCCAGGATCGCCCAAAAGGAAATGATATATCTCCTTTGTATGCTCATGCTGTCCTTTTTTAGTACGTTCTTCTCCTGGCATAATTCTTCTAGGAGCCTTATCATACCAGTTACCAGACTCTAATGCCGCCTGGGAATATACCTGTCTTCTTGCTCCAATAAGTGAATTTCCATTTACAAGCTGTGTCCCAAACCACGGCACATAGGCGCCCTTATAAATGGTATTTAACCACAACGAAACTTCCGCTAACTCAACAGCAACCGGATTTAAATCACAACCATATACATTTCTATCAGCGATAAACATTTTTACTTTCTGCAGTTCTTCAAAACGTTTATCATAACTTATTGTCTCTCCAAGTTCTTCCTGTTTCTTTGTAAGATATGCTTCTGCAAGCTGGTTAATAGCTTCATTCAAGAATGCGGCACTTCCCATCGCAGGCTCACAAACCGTGAGATGTAAAATTTCATCCGCAGTCTTATCTTTCAAAAGCTCTTTAAGAGCATACTTAACAAGGCACTTAGTAAGCACCTCAGGAGTATAGTATGATGCCGACTTCTCACGTTCTCTTCCAGCAAGTCGATAAATAAAGGTTCCCTTCTCATACATTCGAAGCTGCCCTTTCTTCTCTCCAGACTCATATCGAACACGTTCTGTCTTCTCATCATAATTTTCCAATTCATTTTCTTTTACAAAATATCCAACATCTAATTCGTTAAATTTATCCCCGGCTCTCTTAACTTCATACAAATCTTCCTTTGCAATAAATCCTCTGTAACTAAGAAGTGCCTCATACACTGCACCCATCTGGTTAATTCCAAGCGCAGAATAAGATATTCTTCCTTTTCTCTCTTTAGAATTTCTTGGTCTTGAGATACTCATCAAATCAACAATCTGAAGCATTGCGCAGTTTCTAAGCTTAGCTTTTGTAATAAGCTTTGTGTATTCTGGATCAAAGATATGTGCTTTCAATGCTTCAATAGTAAAAGCATCATGCATTGAAGTTTTCTCAATTTCAATTGCTTTCTTATACTCTTCCAAGTTTTCAGGATAACCAAAATAAGTCATATGAAAAAGCTTTTTAAGAGTATCATCAATGTAATATCCCTCTGATAATACTTCGCTATCTTCCTTTACTTGATCACACACATCACGTAAACCTTCAAGAGAATATCCTTTCACATATGTCTGAGACTTCATAGGTGCATAACCAAGTTCTGGTCTTGCCTCGATAAAAAGCATAAAGAGAAAACGATACATATATCTAAGACATTCCAAAGTAAGTTCAGATGCATCTACAGGATTTTCTTCCAGATTAATTTCCTGTCTTGTTTTCATATCATAAATAACTTCATTGCCAAGTATCTCTATGCTTTCTCTTAAAGCATACTTAAGCGCATCAGAAACACCGGCACTATGTTTATGTGAGTTTTCATCCAAACTATCTAATACGATTGCACCATCAGCCGGACACAGGCTCTCCTTATGAAGCAGAACAGTCATTGCCATAAATGTTGACTCCTCATGTCTGCTATAAATATCTTCCATCATGAACTGGAGATATCTCTTTTCATTCCATTTGTTTCTATCGATTAACGCAATCTGATTGATTCCAAATAACAAGATAAATCTAGGTGCTTCTTCTCCTGCAAAAAATAGTTTTGCAAGAATATCATCATTTACAACATCAACCGATGCACCATTTTCATCCTCATCATCACTCTTTTCAAAAATATACCCCTGAAGGATATCGTCATCACGTTCTACTACAACTGATAAAAAAGCCCACAATAAAGGTGCTCCATTTGCTTTCGTTACTTCATGAAAGATAGGAACATTTAATCCATCCGCAACTTCTTCTGAAACACTATTTATAGATTCATATCCCAGTGCCTTTAAATACAGAGTCGCAAGCTCCTGAATCATCGGTTTGCTCGCTTCTTCATTTTTAGAACGTAGATATCTGTCACGAATGTTATAGTACTGTGTTCTTACATCGCGAAGCTTTTTCCATGGTAAATGGATTTCTTCTTGCTTCTCTTTTTGCTTCCACTTCTTTATAGTGTCTTCAGCATTATCCTGAAAAATAGAAGTGAAGTAATGGTTTGTATAATATTCATTTTTATTTTCAATTCCTGTTAGAATCATTTCCATGTTATCTCACTCCTGTTACAACTGCGATAATTCTAATGTATGGGTTTTCTTCAATTTCCAGAGTATCCTTTTCCCAATCCATAAAGTTCGTAAATATTGCTTCTATTTCACGCTCTTTCTCTGACTTTTTACGTTCCATTCCCGGAATTCCCAAATCAAAGAATGAAAGCTGTGCATCTTTATGTCTTTGCTCTAACTGCTCTAATCTTTCCATCTCTTCATAAATGTACGGATCTGTCTTCTCTTTATATTCAGCACATTTGTCCGCCATTATCTTTTTAGCACGATTAACCACATCTCCAAGAAGTTTCTGTCCTCTTGCTATTTGTTCTTCAGAAACATTCTGTGTATTTGGTACCTTTACATTCAAATGTGTTTTTTGTAATACCTCACTCATCGAAAGGATGCTATCAAACTGATCATTTTTATAAAGCACTCCAAACCATTCATCAACAACAGTTGTTGACTTTCTGTTTGGTATAAGCCCAGCTACAATAAACAGTATTTCTTCTGCGCCTATACTATTTGTCAAACCTAAAACTGGTACTTCACTTCTTTTATAAAAAACTCCTGCTTTATCCTCTATCCAATTAAAGATAGGATGTAGTTTCCACAGATATTGAGTTGCTGGCCATGCAGTTTCAGCCAAATCATTCTGCATGCAGCGTTTCATATCATTTAAGCAATACTCCCTATCCGGAGATAGTCTCAAATAGTCATCGGATGGCATTGCTTCCGGTGGAATAAGCTTTTTAATACGTTTTTTCACATTGTCTGTAAGCTTAATTTCCACCCCCTGTGTTCTCGATAAATCAGAATATTTTATTTCTTCTGTATCAGTAAAAATATCCAATGCATTCTTTAGATAGTCAATATCTGAAAAGAGAGTTTCTTCATCGCTATATTCAACTTTAACTTCTTTCTCATCACCAAGACCCATTAATAATTCCAATGGATCAAACTCTTCTTCATCAGAATCCAAAAGCTTTTCGAAAGCCGCTGCTCCTGCTCCGCTTTCAATTACTTTTGCAGTTTCCTCTTCCTCTTCTTCCTGATTGAACTTCCCAAAGAGCATAGCAGGATCTCCGATATTTTTAAGAGCCTGCTCCTCTTTCTTTACAAGAATTTCCATGATTCGAGCATCACCCTTAATTCTCGGATTATCACTATCTATGAGCATATATCTGATATCTGGTTTCTCAGTCTGACCGTATCTATCAACACGACCATTTCTCTGCTGGAATACCATTAATGACCACGGAATATCAAAATGAATCAATCTATGTGATAGATAATGTAAATTGATACCTTCAGAAGCAACATCAGAAGCAACAATAACTCTAATTGGTGATTCTGCTCTACCGAATTCATCTACTATTCTCTGAAGCTCCTTATCACTCATTCCGCCATGCATAACCTCAAGCTGATTATCCTTTAACCCAAGATCTTTCTTAAGATTCTCAGCAAGATATCTCATGGTTTCGATTCGCTCTGTAAAGATTACGAGACGGTCATTATTCTTCGATGGAGACCATCCATATTCAGTACTATTCAAAAGTTTTAATAACTTAGCATATCTCGAAAAATCCGCAGGGCTGATTAATTCAAGAGCCGCCTTTAATTCTTTCAGTGTTACTATGTCTGGCATATCACCATCCGGATATTTTTTTTCAAGTTTTCTAATTCTCGCATCAATACTTTTGATACAAGCAGCTGGCGAAGAGAAAAGTGACTTTTCAAGACTAGTCTTAAACAAGATTCCTTTTCCTCTAGTCCTTGACTCGTCCATCTGTAATTTCATATCTGCAAAAATATCGTAAGCTGCCTCTTCTCGTGCAGAAGCCGCACATCTTTCAATCGTAATTACACGTTCTTTAAATGCTCCTGATACCTGATCCTGAATATCTTTCTTAAAACGTCTGATAAGAAGACCTTCTATATCATCCTTTGTATAGTTTTCCTCATCAGCAATTGCAGTCGGATCCAACATATTCATAAGAGAAGCAACTGACTGCCCCTTTCCATCATGAGGTGTCGCAGTAAGCATAATGAGTGTATCTGAACGATTAGCAAGTAGAGAAGCAAGCTTACTTCTCTGAGAACTTCTATCTCCCCTTTTTGCAACATTATGTGCTTCATCAATGACGATAATATCCCACCATGCGTTTTCAAGATGAGTACGATAATCCAAATCATTTTTTAATGTATCAACAGAAATAATCGTTTTGTCATAGTAGAAAAACGGATTATAGTTCGTTGGAAGCTTCGCTCTTACACTTTGAATTCTTGATGAATCTAAGCGCACAAGCGGAATAGTAAAACGGTTCCACATTTCTTTTTGGAACTGTGTCATCATACTCTTTACTGTTACAACAAGTATTCTCTTTCCCTTTCCGCGTGCAATAAGTTCGGACATAAGTACTCCTGCTTCAAGTGTCTTACCAAGACCTACAGTATCCGCGATAAGAATTCTCTGTCTTGTTTTATTTAAAGCCATCTGTGCTGGTTCGAGCTGATAAGACATCAAATCCATTGCAGCTTTATTTCCAATATGAATCTTATTGTCAGTTGGAATCTTTCCTCTCCACTGGCTTTCTATATATACTTTAGATTTTCTAAAGAACGCAGAATTATCCGGCACAAGAGTAACCTTAGCCGGATCAACAATCTCTATATCATCTTCAACATCTACAAGGAACATTGACTCATAATCTTTTACAAGCTGAGAAATACCAATTACATGTAGGGTCTGATTTCCTAAACTATTTGTCTCAACTTTTTTTACCATCCATTCTTCACCACGAACAATGATTCTCATTCCTGGAGCATATTTCACTTCAACCTGTTCCATAAGTATCTTCTCCTGTATCATTTCTGACTTTCATCTTTCTCATGTTATTGCAAGTCAATAATTCCCATATTCCGTTATAGGATACCACTATATAATTCTTCTCTTATAGGAATTCCCATATTGACACAAAGCCCTACTCTTCCTATAAATAGTCCTAAATCATATTATACTAGTACTTTCTAATATCTTCAAATACATTTTTGACTTTCATCCTCATTCAAATTTCCAGTTAAAAAAACTTTTCTGAACAATCGCTCCAACAACAAATATTAATATGAACGCTAAAATATGCATAACCCATACCTCCTGCTTCCAAAAATATAAAAATAAGCCATCATAAGAAAGATTTTTTATCTCTTTCTTATGATGGCTATAGCTTAGCATGTTACGAGTCCCAAAGTCTGCCCTCGCAACTCGAATCTTTGTTTGATTTTATACATTCTCAATCTCTGTCTTATACTTTTCAAGAATCATATTCTGGATATTCTCGCGTGTTGCAGAGTTAATCGGATGGGCTATATCCCTGTACTCGCCATCGTTTGCCTTACGGCTTGGCATGGCGATGAAAAGTCCCTTTTCTCCTTCGATTACCTTGATGTCATGTACCACGAATTCATCATCGATTGTGATTGACACAACCGCCTTCATCTTGCCCTCTTTTTCTACCTTACGAATTCTGATGTCTGTAATCTGCATATTTTTGTCCCCCTGGTCTGTTTTTAAATTACATATCTTACATTTTTTTCTTTTACTATCATGACTCCATCCTCACCACAATAGCAGGTGTTTGGATTGATGGTTCCACGGCTCTCTACGATGCAATTTTCGAGGTGCACATTGTCGCCTATGTAGACGTCATTGAGCAGCACGCAGTTCTTCACGGTAGTGTTTTTGCCCACAAATACCTGCTTGAAAAGCACCGAATCCTCCACGCTGCCATTTATGATACAGCCACTTGATACGAGGCTGTTTGAAATGTCTGAGCCCGGATTAAACTTGGCCGGTGGCAGGTCGTCCACCTTTGAGCAGATGGTCGGCTCCTCCCTGAAGAAATAGCTTCTGACGTCAGGTCTTAAGAAATCCATATTGGTCTTGAAGTATGCATCAATATCGGCGATATTGTTCCAGTATGAATTTATCTTGTAGCCATATATTTTCTTTACATTTTTGTAGCGCACGAGGATATCATTTACGAAATCGAATCTGTTTTCCTCAGCTGCCGCCTCCAAAAGCTCTATGAGCTGTCGTCTCCTGATGACATAGATACCTGTGGAAATGGTGTTGGATGAGGCCTCGATTGGCTTTTCATCAAACTCTGTGATTCTTGACTCATCATCCATGCGTACCACACCAAAACGGCTGACATCGTCGTTGTACATCATGTCCTTGCATACCACTGTAATGTCTGATTTTTTCTCGATGTGAAAATCAAGCACTCTGTTGAAATCCAGCTTGTATACACAGTCACCGCTGCTGATGATGACATATGGCTCATGGCGTCTCTTGAGAAAATCAATGTTCTGATACATCGCATCTGCCGTGCCCCTATACCAGTCACTGTTGTCCGCTGTGACTGTAGGTGTAAAGAGGAATAAGCCCCCCTGCTTTCTGCCAAAATTCCACCATTTTGATGAGCTTAAATGCTCATTCAGTGAGCGTGCATTGTACTGGGTCAGTACTGCGACAGTCTGTATATGTGAGTTTGACATGCTGCTGAGCGCAAAATCTATGCTTCTGAAGCTGCCTGCTACCGGCAGGGCCGGTACTGCTCGTTTTGCTGTCAGTTCCTTCATCCTATTATTGTTGCCGCCGGCCAAAATTATTCCTATTGCCTTCATTTTCCGTCACCTGCCTTGATAATAACTTCTCCGCCCTCAAGCACACCGTCTTTGTAGTCCTCTTCGTATGTAACACCGGAGATTGCTGTATTTTTGCCTATCTTTACCCCGTCCGGTATCACAGAATCTTCTCCTATAGTGACCAGCCCAAATGAGTATATGCTCTCATTTAATACGTTCGGCTTCTCCTGTCCGAAGCCAAGTGTCACATTGTCGCCCACCTTGCAATTTTCGGCAATGATGGACTTGTCTATCGTGACATTGGAGCCTATCTCCGTGTCACACATGATGATGGAATCACGTATTACTGCGCCTCTTCCAATCTTGACGTTGGCACCTATGACAGAATGCTCCACATGACCGTAGCATTCACAGCCCTCACCCATGATACTTCGCTCCACATGACCTCCTTTGGCTATATAAAGTGGCTCGATTGCATCATTCTTTGTGTAAATCTTCCAATACTCCTCGTACAGATTGAACTCCGGAATGAGGTCCACAAGCTCCATATTGGCCTCCCAGTATGAGCCCAGTGTACCTACGTCCTTCCAGTATCCGTTGAACTCGTATGCAAACATACGTCTGTCGTTTTCAAAGCAGTATGGTATGACATGCTTGCCAAAATCACAGTTTTCCTGATCCTTTAGTGCAAGTAATGCTTCCTTTAGCACCGGCCATGAGAATATGTAAATGCCCATTGATGCGAGATTACTGCGCGGATGAACCGGCTTTTCCTCAAATGCATTGATGCGCTTATCATCATCGGCTATGACGATACCAAATCGGCTGGCCTCCTCGATAGGCACCGGCATGGTTGCTATGGTCACATCTGCATTGTTTTCCTTGTGGAAATCAAGCATCACCTCATAGTCCATCTTGTAAATATGGTCTCCTGACAGTATCAACACATAGTCCGGGTTGTAACTGTCTATATACCTCATATTCTGGTAGATTGCATTGGCTGTACCTGTGTACCACTCGCTGTTGCCGCTCTTCTCATAAGGAGGCAATATTGCCACTCCTCCATTATTCCTGTCGAGGTCCCACGGAATACCTATTCCGATGTGGCTGTTAAGTCTGAGTGGCTGATACTGTGTAAGTACACCCACTGTATCAATGCCTGAATTGATGCAGTTGCTAAGCGGAAAATCTATGATTCTGTACTTTCCACCAAACGAAACTGCCGGTTTTGCTACGTTCGCTGTCAGAACACCAAGTCTGCTGCCTTGACCGCCTGCTAAAAGCATGGCTATCATTTCTTTCTTAATCACGTTATCACTCCTCGTCTGTCCTAATTTTTGTTGTGCCACCCGGTCCCCACCACTTGTTTCTGTAATAACCGTATCTGTAATGCTTCCATAATAAATCACAATTGTTTCCATATAAATTATAGTTGCTGCTGCATAAATTGCAGTTACTGCTATATACTTTAAAACCATCAAATTCATATGGTCCGGATGAATTATTTTTATATAAAAAAATTATACCACAGCCGCATTATCACTTCAACATTTTTCACAAAATCAAATAATATTTTTCTTTATTTTCGACATTTTGCACAAGTGTCATTTAGCGTATATCTGTTTAATCTGCTATGGTTCTTATCATTTGAAAGTCATGCCTGCTTTCACCTTATTTTTCCTTTGCAAATACTATATTTAGTTGTATAATTAATATAAAGTAACTATTCAGAACAAGAAAATCTGTTGCTTACATGCAATCATGACGCATCGGCTTTTTGTTCTCAGCGATTCTTAATAGTTACAATATAAATTATAATAAATCAGGCAGGTAAAATTAATGTATAAAATAGATTTCAGCAAACCAATACACATCCATTTCATAGGCATCGGCGGTATCAGCATGAGCGGTCTCGCAGAGATTCTGCATGAGGAGGGCTTTACAATTTCCGGCTCCGATTCAAAGGAATCAGACCTCACAAAAACTCTTGCTGCCAAGGGCATAAAAGTCATATATGGCCAGAGCGCAGACAATATCACATCCTGTATCGACCTGGTAGTTTACACTGCTGCTATCCACGAAAGCAATCCTGAGTTTGCCGCAGCAAAATCAGCCGGTATTCCAATGCTTACCAGAGCCGAGCTTCTCGGACAGATTATGGACAATTACGATTATTCCATCGCTGTAGCCGGCACACACGGCAAGACTACCACCACATCCATGATCAGCGAGATTCTTCTCGCCGCTCAGACAGATCCTACCATTTCCGTAGGAGGTATTTTGTCATCTATCCACGGCAATCTGCGTGTGGGCGATTCAGAGTACTTCATCTCTGAGGCGTGTGAGTACACAAACAGCTTTTTGAATTTCAGACCACGCTACAGTATTATTTTAAATATTGAGGCTGAGCATCTGGATTTCTTCAAGGATATCAACGACATCAGGCATTCCTTCCGCGAGTATGCATCAAACACTCTCGCAGGCGGTGCTACCATCATCAACGGTGAGATTGACCGCTATGAGGAGATTGTCGCAGGGCTTCCTCAGAAGATTATCACCTATGGCTTTGATTCAAAATATGATTTCTATCCGGAAAATATAACCTATGACGATAAAGCTTGTGCATCTTTTACAGCTATGAGACAGGGTAGTCCACTTTTCGACGTAAAACTCTCTGTTCCGGGCGCTCACAATGTAAGCAATGCGCTCGCAGCCATAGCTTTATCCACCACACTCGGTCTTGATGAGGAGTCTATCCTCACAGGCCTTGACAAATTTGGCGGTGCTGACAGACGTTTCCAGTACAAGGGCAAGGTAAACGGCGTCACAATCATTGATGACTACGCTCACCATCCAACCGAGATCCGCGCAACACTGACAGCTGCACAAAAATATCCACATGACAGGCTTGTCCTTTGCTTCCAGCCACACACCTATTCCAGAACCAAGGCATTCTTAAATGATTTTGCCGATGTTCTTTCAATGGCAGATGTTGTGGTGCTTGCTGATATCTATGCTGCGCGTGAGCAGAACACATATGGTATCTCATCTAAGGATATCCTGGATTTATTGCTCGAAAAAGGTGTGAATGCGCACTATTTCCCATCATTTGAGGAAATCGAGAAATTTTTATCAGAAAATTGTGTAAACGGTGACCTGTTGATAACAATGGGTGCCGGAAATGTAGTAGAAATCGGCGAAGACCTGCTTAAGAAATAAGTTATCCACGTTATCCACATACAAAATGTTAACAACTCTCATTTTGTGTGTGGATTTTTTAAATAATTTTCAACAGCTTATATACCCTGTGATACATTGATTTTTCAATTATTTTACACAGTTATCCACGTTATCCACATTTTTTTGTGGACTCGGAAAGCCCGAGTTTACAAGGCTTGTAGCACTTTTACCATCTTCACACGGTTAAAATATTGTGCTATAATTGCTCACAGGTTAAGCGAAAGAGAGTTTTTTATATGACAGCGATAAACATTAGCAGTGACATAGCAACATCATTCACTACTGTGTCAGATATTTTTATAGATCAATACATGCCAAAGGCAAACGGTGAGTTTGTCAAGGTATACCTTTATCTGCTCCGTGCGACAGGCTCCGGGGCAGGCATAGCAACTATTTCAGAGATTGCCGATCATTTCAGCAATACTGAAGCCGACATCATACGTGCCCTCAATTACTGGGCCTCTGAGGGCATTTTGCAGGTGCAAACCGGCGCTGATGGCCAGATTATGGGAATCAACCTCTGCAGTCTTTCTGTATCCGGTATGCAGGCTGCTCAGAGTAATATACAAAGCGCTGTGGCTGATAATGCCGCGCAGAATAATTTGCAAAACAGCGTAGTTAATAATGCTGCACAGAATATTTTGCAAAACAGCGTGGTTAATAATGCTGCACAGAATATTTCTACCGTGAATACTCGGAAGCATGATTCTGTTGTGGAAAAGCTTAAGAGCCAGACTCCTGACAAAGCTGCTTCTTCACAGAAGGAATACACACTTGATGAGATTAAGGAGTTTAGAAAGAATCCTGACATTTCAGAGCTTTTCTTTATTATAGAGACATATCTGAAGCATACGCTCTCATCCACAGACACCAATATGGTGCTCTACTGGCTGGACGAGCTTCATTTTTCTACCGACCTGGTAGAATATCTCGTAGAGTACTGCATTACCAAAGGACATTCAAGCCTTCGTTACATGAACAAGGTCGCTCTCGGCTGGGCCGATGCCGGCATAAAGACCGTAGACCAGGCAAAGGACGATGCAGCCGCTCACTCACAGATTTACTATTCTGTAATGAAGGCTCTAGGCATCACAGGCCGCAATCTGGTTGACTCTGAGGTGTCACTCATCAACAAATGGGTCGGCGAATACGGTTTCGATATAGAGCTTGTAAAAGCCGCCTGCAGTAAAACTATTTCAGCTATCCAGAAGCCAAGCTTCGAGTACACAGACTCGATACTCGCGAACTGGAGGAAAAAGGATGTACATACATTAAAGGATGTTGAAGTGCTTGATGCCAACTTTGCCAAGGCCAATAAAGCCTCTGCTACCGGCTCATCACAGAGTACAAATGCTGCAAACGGTTCCTCAAAACCCAAAAGCAATAATTCAAGTTCCAAGAATAAATTTAACAACTTCAATCAGCGAAACAATGATTACGACAAGCTGGAGAAGCTGTTTCTGAATTCTACGGTATGATTTAAGCTACATGATTTCAATTATCTGATTTAAACTGTATGATTTCTGTTGCGCAATTTAGTTATATGATTTTCAAGTTAGATTTACACATCCCAAGGAGGATATATGGCACTTACCAATGCTCAATATGATGAGATAATGCGAGGCTACGACAAACGCCAGCTTCAGAACAAATACATACATGACAAGCGTATTGAGGAAGCCTATCGCAAGGCGCCCCGCCTCAGGGAGATTGACTCTGAGATTGCATCAGCCTCTGTCAGGCAGGCGTACAGGCTTATGGATGGTGATGAGAATGCTCTCGCCGCTTTACGCCTTGCAATCGAGGACTATAAGGAGGAGCGTGCTGCTCTTCTATCCACACTCGGATATCCGCTTGATTATTTTGAGCCTATTTACACCTGTCCAGATTGCCATGATACAGGATACATAGACGGTCAGAAATGTCATTGTTTCAAACAGGCTATTATCAATACCGTTTATTCGCAGTCCAATATCAGGGAAATTTTATCAAGAGAGAATTTTTCCACGCTCTCATTCGATTATTACTCAGATGAGCAGAAAAATCCTGCGACAGGGCTGTCTGCTCTTGCCACAGCAAAGCTTGCAGTGACGAACTGTCATGAATTTATAGACAATTTTGAAAACAAACCTAAAAACATATTTTTCTACGGTAATACCGGTGTCGGAAAGACTTTTTTATCTAATTGCATTGCAAAAGAGCTTTTAGATGCAGGTTACTCCGTAATTTACTTTACAGCGTTCCAATTATTTGATATATTAAGCAAAGGTGTGTTTGAAAAGGATGCAGATGCCATCGCAGCGCACCAGAATATATTCGACTGTGATTTACTTATCATAGACGATCTCGGAACCGAGCTTTCCAACTCATTTACCACATCACAGCTTTTCCTTTGTGTAAATGAGCGTATACTGCGACAGAAATCTACTATTATTTCCACTAATCTGAATCTGGAGCAGATAGCAGAGATTTACTCCGAGAGAACACTTTCAAGAATTTCAAGCAATTATAGTTTTATCAAGCTCTTTGGAGATGACATACGAATTAAAAAGCGTCTTTCCAAATAACGCTTTTTATATTATATATTTAGTTTATTTATTATATGGTTATATGGAGGAATAACAATGCCAAACGATGAGAGAATTTTGGAGACTATGCCAACCGGTACACTTGGACTTGTTGCAACCGACAGTTGTATAGGTCTTGCCCAGAAGGTAGATGCATACTTACAGGGCTGGAGAGAGCACAGAGAGCACCAGCATGCTAACGAGAGTGCTTTCAAGGACTACTACAAAAACAGCTACATTATCAAGCCTTCTACACCTAGATTCGGTTCCGGCGAGGCTAAATGTGTTATCAACCAGTCAGTTCGTGGTTATGATCTGTACATCATGGTAGATGTAACCAACTACAGTCTTACCTATACAGTATGCGGTCAGACAAACCACATGTCACCTGATGACCACTACGCAGACTTAAAGCGTGTTATCGCTGCAGCCGGCGGAAAAGCAAGAAGAATCACAGTTATCATGCCTTTCCTTTATGAGAGCCGTCAGCACAGACGTACAGGCCGTGAGTCTCTTGACTGTCCATTGGCTCTTCAGGAGCTTATCAACATGGGTGTAGACAATATCATCACCTTCGATGCTCATGACCCTCGTGTGGTAAATGCTATTCCTCTGAACGGCTTTGAGAATGTAATGCCTTCTTACCAGTTCATTAAGGGCATCTTAAAGAATGTAAAGGATATCACTATTGATGCTGACCATCTTATGATTATCTCTCCTGATGAGGGCGCTACAAACCGTGCTATCTACCTTGCAAACGTACTCGGAGTAGACATGGGTATGTTCTACAAACGTCGTGATTACAGCCGTATCGTTGACGGACGTAACCCTATCGTAGCTCATGAGTTCCTCGGAACAAATGTGGAGGGTAAGGATGTTCTTATCATCGATGATATGATTTCTTCCGGCGAGAGTATGATAGATACAGCAAGAGAGCTCAAGAAGCGTAAAGCTAACAGAATCTTTGTTGTTTCTACATTCGGTCTCTTTACAAACGGCTTTGCTTCATTTGACAAGGCTTACGAGGAGGGTCTCATCTACAGAGTAGTTACAACAAACCTTATCTACCAGTCGCCTGAGCTTCTCTCTAAGGAGTACTATATCAGCTGTGACATGAGCAAATACATCGCATACCTCATTGATACATTAAACCACGACTGTTCTATCAGTGATCTTCTCTCACCATATGACAGAATCAAGAAGTGTGTTCAGAAGTACAATGACGAGCAGGCTGCAGCAAAAAATAAATAATTAAGCGCATTTATAAAAAGCCGTGTGAAATTAATATATACCCCTCTTACTGGATATCCAGTGAAAGGGGTATTTTTATGCGTTACAGTTACGAATTCAAACCAAAGGCAGTCGAACTATACATGCAAATAAGACGCATCCGTTTTTCTCAATAGTTTGAATAATTATCTTAGTAATATAAAAAACCAGAGAAGTGAGTGTCATCCACTCAAATCTCTGGTTTTATTTAGTCTAAGATTTATACCGATTAAATATTAAACTAACTCAAGGAGAACCTCTAAAGCTCCGTCACCTTTACGCTGTCCAATCTTAACGATTCTTGTGTAACCACCGTTACGATCAGCATACTTAGGAGCGATCTCATCGAATAACTTGTTTGTTACATCGATAGTCTTTGTTCCCTTCTTTGTGCCGTCAGACTCTTTAGCTGTGTAAAGAACCTTGAGCATCTGTCTTCTGGCATGAAGACGTGAAGCAGAATCCTTCTTGATCTTCTTCTCTACTTCGTCATAAACAGTAACTTTCTTTCCGTCTACAACCTCTTTTACTCTCTTGCCATCTTTGTCCTTACGGGCAACCTTAGCTGTTACAGTAACCTCTTCGAAGTTGTCTTTCTCTTTTACTGCTAATGCGATAAGACCCTCAGCGATCTTACGAACTTCTTTAGCCTTAGCCTCTGTAGTAACGATCTTTCCGTTAACAAGAAGCTGTGTAACCTGACCTCTGAGTAAAGCCTTTCTCTGGCTTGATGTTCTGCTTAACTTACGATATTTTGCCATTTTAATTTCCTCCATTTGTGGGACATCCGGTCACGCTCTTCGGTCTTACTGCCAGACATCGTATCTTGTTGTGATAAAGCTTTGCCTTATTTCAAAAAGCAAATGCTCAAATCAGTTGCCACTCATGTATCAGACACGGTCACGCTCTTTGGTCTTACTGGCCCTGCCGCTATGAGTTTTGTCACACATAAACATAAATATGATATTTAAAATTTATATATGACTAATTTATTTAGAAGAATCAGTGCAAGGATTATTCGAATGAATTATTCCTCAGTCTGATTTAACTCTAAACCTAATTCTTTTAATTTTGCTAAAACTTCCTCTAAAGACTTGCGACCAAGGTTACGAACCTTCATCATGTCCTCAGGTGTTCTATTGATAAGCTCTGCAACAGTGTTGATTCCTGCGCGCTTTAAGCAGTTGTATGAACGGACTGAAAGCTCAAGCTCATCGATGTTCATCTCAAGAACCTTCTCCTGAGCATCGTTTTCCTTCTCGACCATAACGTCAACCTGCTGTGCTGCCTCTGAAAGATCGATGAACAGATTTAAATGCTCACTTAACACCTTAGCTGCAAGGCTGACTGCCTCGTCCGGCTCCAATGTACCATTTGTAAATACATCTAATGTAAGCTTATCGTAATCTGTAACCTGACCTACACGGGTATTCTCTACAGTAAGATTAACACGCTCAACAGGAGTGTAGATTGAATCTACAGCAAGAACTCCGATTGGTGTATCCTCGTTCTTGTTCTTCTCTGCTCCGACATAACCTCTGCCGTTTGTGATTGTAAGCTCCATGTAAAGCTTAGAATCTGCACCACCATTCAAGTGTGCAATCTCTAACTCAGGATTCAAAATCTCGATATCTGAATCAACCTGAATATCGGCTGCTGTAACAACGCCTTCACCTTCGAATTCGATATATGCAACCTTTGGTTCATTTGTAGAACTATTATTGCGAATTGCAAGGTTCTTGATATTCATGATGATTTCTGTAACATCTTCCTTAACACCAGGAATAGAGCTGAATTCATGTAAAACACCATCAATCTTGACCTGGCTTACTGCAGCGCCCGGTAAAGAAGAAAGCATAATACGTCTTAAAGAGTTTCCAAGTGTTGTACCGTAACCTCTCTCTAATGGCTCTACAACAAATCTGCCATATGTCTTGTCTTCTGAAATTTCTGCGATTTCAATTTTTGGTTTTTCAAAATCGAACACTTCAAATTCCCTCCTTCTCGGGTATCGTTGTTATATGTTATCAAAGAGTGGATAAGCCGGGAAATAAATCCCCGGCAAATCAACCTAATTTTACTTAGAATATAACTCGACGATGAGCATCTCATCTACAGGAACATCAATCTGCTCACGTGTAGGTAAGTCTTTTACAGTTCCCTGTAATTTCTCAGCATCTACGTCTAACCACTCCGGAACGATTCTTCCGCCAGCTACCTCGACGATATCTTTCATTCTCTGAGTATTCTTTTTGCTCTCTTTAATTTCGATAACATCGCCAGCCTTTACAAGGTATGAAGGGATGTTAACAACTTTTCCGTTTACTGTAACGAACTTGTGATCAACGATCTGTCTAGCTTCTTTTCTTGTTCTTGCGAAACCAAGACGGAAAATTACGTTGTCAATTCTTGACTCAAGGATTGTCATAAGGTTAAGACCTGTTAATCCTTTCATCTGATCTGCTTTCTTGTAGTAGTTACGGAAAGGCTTCTCTAAAACACCATAGATGAATTTAGCTTTCTGCTTTTCTCTTAACTGAAGTCCGTACTCAGATACCTTTCTGTTTGCTCTTGTAAGGTTTCTTCTAGACTTCTTATCATATCCTAAATAACTTGGCTCTAAACCAAGTGATCTGCATCTCTTAAGTACAGGTACTTTATTAACTGCCATTTTAATCTATACCTCCTGATTAGACTCTTCTACGTTTTGGTGGACGACATCCATTGTGAGGTACCGGAGTAACGTCTCTGATTGATGTAACCTCAAGACCACATGCTGAAAGGGCACGGATAGCTGCCTCTCTTCCTGAACCTGGTCCCTTAACGAATACGTCAACTGTCTTTAATCCATGGATTAAAGCTGCCTTTGTAGCTGTTTCTGCTGCCATCTGTGCAGCATATGGAGTAGATTTCTTTGAACCTCTAAATC
>ERZ1026858.282-NODE-282-length-28750-cov-20.045060_pt1 | contig 28750 bp, 15 predicted proteins | sample MGYA00380159_ERZ1026858 | MGnify/ENA primary metagenome ERZ1026858 (study PRJEB33269, sample SAMEA4719795) | human gut metagenome | biome: human-associated habitat; feature: organic feature; material: feces | place: Cameroon | collected 2013-10 ...
CTACGAGTTTATCCATGCTGAGCCCCATCATCTGTCGCGCTTCCCGCAATCTTATTGAAAATGAGTCATTAGTCATAATTGTCAATTATTTAATTTGTTGACAAATATAAGAAAAAGATTTATTTCTGTCACCATATAGCAGATAAATTTAACATAAAAAAGCACTAAAAAGGGAGAAGAATCAGGAGATTGAAGAAAAAAACAGGTTTACACCTTATTATATAAAGATAGCACCTCGACCGTACAAAACATACAGTCAAGGCGCTCAACCAATTACCACGTACGAATATGACTGCATTCTACTTTGTCCAGCTGATTATTATTTTCTAACGACCAGATACTCAGTGCCAAATATGGTTTTCTTGCTTTGCATGATGATGGCTGTTTCGCAGGCATCGATATAGGATCAACCCGTTTTGCCCAAACTTTATCCAAGCCTTTGGGCACTTTTACCCGAAGCTCTGGGCAAGTTTCCTCACAGGTATGAGCAACTTTGCTCATCGTTATGGGCAAAAATGCTCATCGCTATGGGCAGAAAAGCTCATTGTTATGGCTAAAAAAGACACAACGTTAAGTCAATTTGCCCGATAAGGTTTCGAGATTTCCATGAATGCTGTGGCATTTGCACGATGATATGCATCCTGTTTTTCTTCAGAAATTAGTAATCGAGCTCCTCTGTATAACGGTCGAACTCCATGTTCTCATATCCTTGATCTTTACACCACTGCAGGATGTATTCTTGCTGTTCTGGAATGATACGAGTCTGACCCAGTTTGTAGCGATAATACGAAGCTCTGCTTCCGAAATAGGAAATCATACTGCTTTTGAACACTTTCACATCCTTCTTTTTCAGTTCGTCGAGCATTTTTTCCAGACCGTATGCCATCTTGACAAGATGTATTTGCATGAAGTGTTCGCACTTGCCATTTTTGTATGCGTCAGGAAAAACGGCATGGCCATCCGTCTTGTCAGCATTCTTGTAGATAACAGATAATTGACGGGCACATTCTTTGGCAAGAGGACATTGTTCATTGAAACAATACTTCCAGTAGAATCCCTCATCACCTTTTGCGAAAAGTAGTCTTACTAAATCTGCTTGTGTCATGTTGTTGTTGATTATAAGTTAAAAGGTTTCGGTTTCACATGGATCTTTTACTTCATTGTGGAATCGGCAAGACTTTTTCTTGCTTCTGCAAAGTTAGCAAAAAAATAGGATAACATGCCATCTTTATTTCATTTTTTGTTTTTTCTCCTTGTTTTTGGTATTTTTCTCCATTAAAAGCCACAACATGGGGAAACGTGGTAACAATGTGGCAATTGTGGCAATAAGATGGTGCTTAAAACAAATCATCAAGCACCACTTCGTTCTGGGCAATGCCCGAATACATATTGCGCAGAAGACCATAACTGCTGATAAACGTCAGCTGTATGGACTTCCGAGTTTTCGTTTCTTCCATAAAACGGGCAATTTTGTTTCTCAAAATCTTATCATAATCCTTATTGATGGCAAACTCTCCTTCCGAGAATTTCATTTCGCATAGATTGATGGTGTTGTCGCCACGCTCTATCACCATATCTATCTGAACGGCCCGCTCATCAGCCTCCCCACTACTCTTGCTCCGCCATGAATATAAATTGGTGGATACACCAGCAATACCCAACCGCTGCTTGACCTGAGAGATATGATTCATCGCCAATATCTCGAATGAAACTCCTGCCCAGGCATAGAAACGGGGCGTGCGCTGCAACTTGCTCCAATACAGAAGATTCCGGAACGAACTTTCTCGCAGGAAACGAAAATAAAACAAGGTGAAGAAATCCACCAACTGATAAAGAGATTTTCGGGTAGAACATCCGAAGTTGACATATTTTCTGATAAATCCGCACGATTCCAGATTGTCAAGAATCGTGGTCAATGTCTTGCCAGATTTCATCTGTGCTGCATTAGCTATTTCTGTGCGAGTCATTCCATATCCACGCTCGTTCAGACACTCTACCACCTTGACATATGCCTCAGAATCCTTGAACAGGGAGCGATAGAGTATCGAAAACTCATTATACAACTGACCGTTGGGATTGAACAGCATACGGTCTATATTCTGCGCTAAACTTAACCGCTCGTCCAAAAGATTAAGATAGTATGGGATGCCTCCCAATATCATGTAAAGTTCTGCCATCTCGTATCTTGACAGCATCATCCCCTTGGTCTTCAGAAACGCTTCCGATTCTCCAAGAGAAAAAGGTTGCAGTAATAGACGATGGGTAAGACGACCATAAAGTCCACCATGATTATTGATGAGTTTGTCCATCATCCAGGAAGTGGCAGAGCCGCAGACTATCAGAACGATGTCGCGACGTGCCGAAGCCCATCCATTCCAGAAGTGCTCCAAGGCAGAGATAAAGTCAGAGCCCACAGTATCCATCCAAGGCAGTTCATCGAGAAAAACCACCTTGCGTTCTACTTGGGACAGAGAATCGAGATAAGAAATCAGCATCTCAAAGGCATCGAGCCAATCATGGGGCAACGAAGATACTTTTCTGTCATAACGGCGAAGTGTATAAAAGAAGTTTTTCAACTGTTCCTGAGTGTTTCCTCCTGCCAGTCCGGATGCCTGGAAAACCATTTCCTGCTCAAAATATTCACGCACGAGAAACGTTTTCCCCACTCTGCGGCGTCCGCATATAGCCACAAATTCAGACTGCCTTGACTCATATATGCGAGCCAGGGTATCTTGTTCACTCTTTCTGCCTATTATATTGTTCTTCATTTCCTTTTCTCCTGCTTTAATTTCTTATCGCTTACAAAGATAGCAAGAAAAAGCAATTATTGGCTATATCTTACGCTGTTTTAAGCCAATAATACATATTTTTAAACATTATTGGCTAAATTCTACATTCCTTTCAGCCAATAATGCATATTTCAGAAAGAGCAAAAGCATTAAAAGAATACCTTTCCAAACAAAAATTGAGGGGTGAAGGGTTTTGTCGGAATAACCTATACTTGGGGCTATTACTACTATAGCAAAAAAAGGTGGGTGTACTACAGAATACCATAATACACCCACCGCTTACATTAAATTTATCTTACAATAATCTTTTTCCCATTGTGAATATATACACCAGAAATATTTGGCTTAGCAAATAACTTAACACCCTGTAACGTGTGCCATACACTCTTCTTTTCCACATTTATATTAGAAATATTCGTAGAAACATTTTCCTCCACAATGTGCGTAAAGTTTTTCCATACCTCAGAATTAGCATAAGATTGCTTAGTGCCAACAGGAACATAGAGAATACACTTGTCGTAATCAACAGCACCATTAAAAATGCCTTCATCGACAACATAAGGAATGGACGAACGGCAATGTATCTCCCGAATTCCTCTATCACAGTTAAACATCCAATTATGTGTAAACTCAACATCAGCAACAGGCAATGTGACATTACATAAGTTTATACTTGCTCCAAAAGCCTCATGTCCGCATTTCTTCACATTGTCACCAATAACGAGTTCTTTCAGATAATAGCAAGCATACATAGCCAGCCCGTCAACTTCTGTCACAGGAAGACCATTAACGGTTGCAGGTATTTCCACTTTTCCTCGATATGGTTTGTAACCTCTGACCACCTTTAGCGCCGAGCCATCGTCGGTATATTTATAGTAAATACCATCAATATACATCAAGCCCTCATCGTCACTGATTGCACAGACATCCAATGTGTCCGTAGCTGCCGCATATTCATTATTTCCGTCTTGAATAGCAACCAAGAGATACATACCATTTTGAGGGAATGTTATCTTATTGCCTTCTATTTGAGGAACTTGATAAGCACTTTCCACTCTTGGTACCAGAGCGTACGAATATCTTACAGGAAGACCAGAAGATGCGGTTGCATTCATTTCTATCGTAGAACCAACCTTAGCTTTTATCTCTTGGTCCCAAGTGATTGTTTGCTTCTTTAACTCCCTCTTTAGAACTGTGAGTGTACCAGCTATATAGCTCTTCACTTCATAATTATCAGCTTCTACATCATATACGGTAATAGGATATTTACCTGGAGCACTTGCTTCATTTGCTTCGCAAGAGAAGACTGGTTGCTTGGTCAGGACTGATTCATCCTCACCATTCTTGAACCCACTGTAATTTGCCGTAAACTCAGGAAGTTTATCTCCTTGCGTAATGGTATAATTATCAGCAGTTACAACTAATGGTGCTTTTGTCACCGTCAAAGTACCTGGAACAAATGTTACAAGATAGTTTTTAATCGTTCCCTTGTTTATCTCTATCTCATAAGTTCCTACTTCTGATTTTTTATCAGCAGAGCAGATTATCTCTGGTTCACCAATAAGAGCAGCACCATCTGTGTCTATTTCAAACGTAGGATTATCATCCCCATACTCACGAGAACAATCCTTCACCTTGACTGTAGCAGGAGACATATCCATTTCTACAATATGACCTGCAAAGTAATCCCAGCCTGGAGCTGTCTCGTAGGCAGACTTTGAACCAAGAGGGACGTAGAGGGTTACGTCTTCTGGAAGATACATAAATGTTCTATTAGGACTATCACATATAGCAGGAATAGGATTAAGACTTACGATAGTCTCCAATCTATAGGATACCGCCCAAAAAGCAAGAGACTTCAATCGTTCCAACCCAGAACCTAAGACTACCGTTTTTACATTATGACAATCTGTCATAGCAGCCTCCCCTAAAACCTTAACAGTATTTGGAATTACAATTTCATGCAACCCACCACACCATCTTATTGATTGGTCACTTGTATATTCAAGCCCTTCATTCAACTTCAACGAAGTGACATTTACAGCCAAAGCCAAAGCATCTTTTCCTAAACCTATTACATTATAGGAAATTCCCTCATTTTTCACAAAAGACGGAATTTCTATATCACCAGAAAGTTTGTCTTTATTACTCCATCCTTCAACATAATCTTCTTTATTCTCCATCTCAACATTGAAAGGATAGACACTCGTCACCTTAAATATCATAGGCAAATTATCCTCACCATTGTTGATGATATTGGCTGTAATAATATCACCTACCTTCACGATGTTAGGATATTCTGCATCATGATATTCCGCAGAAGACACTTCAGACTTTGCATCACCATTGACAGCTATCGCCTTGATTTCACAAGATGCATACAGATTAATAGGTTCTGTATATTTCCTTGCGTTCTCATTAGGTTCCGTTCCATCCAAAGTATAGTATATGACAGCATTATCTGTCTCTGTTGTTATGCGCAACGTTGCTTCGTCAGTTGAGATTATTGGCTTCGGCATACCTGTCACAGTCAACACACCTTGCTCATAACTAATTTCGTAATTCTCAGCATCGGCACCACTGATTGTCACGGCATACTCTGCAGGTGCACTTGACTCATTAGCCTCACAAGAGAATACAGGCTGCTTGGTTAGGACTGATTCATCCTCGCCATTCTTAAAACCAGCATAACTTGCCTTGAACACAGGCATTGCATCACCCTGCTTCTTGGTATAACTACCAGCGGAGATAGACAATGGAGCCTTAGTAATGGTAAGAGTACCTGACTCGAAGTGAACATTGTAGTTCTTGATACTGCCCTGTTTCACCTCAATAGTATAAGATCCTACAGGAGAGTTAGCGACTGCAGAGCAGACAATCTCTGGAGTACCATTCAATGCTGCACCCTCGGTCTCAAACTCGAACACAGGATTCTCGTCACCATACTGACGGCTGTAACTCTTGGCACGAACAACTACGGCATCTGCCTCGACTACTGTCAGGCGTCCCTGCTCGTAGCTGATGTCATAGTTTTCTGCCTCAGCACCGCTAATAGTAACAGCATACTCTGCTGGAGCACTTGCCTCATTAGCCTCACAGGAGAAGACTGGTTGCTTGGTCAGAACTGATTCATTCTCGCCATTCTTAAAACCAGCATAACTTGCCTTGAACGCAGGCATTGCATCACCCTGCTTCTTGGTATAACTACCAGCGGAGATAGACAATGGAGCCTTAGTAATGGTAAGAGTACCTGACTCGAAGTGAACATTGTAGTTCTTGATACTGCCCTGTTTTACCTCAATAGTATAAGATCCAACAGGAGAGTTGGCAACTGCGGAGCAGACTATTTCTGGAGTACCATCCAATGCTGCACCCTCGATATCAAACTCGAACAGAGGATTCTCATCACCATATTGACGGCTGTAACTCTTGGCACGAACGACTATGGCATCAGCCTCGACTACAGTCAGGTGACCTTGCTCGTAGCTGATGGCATAGTTTTCGGCCTCTGCACCGCTGATTGTAACGGCATACTCTGCTGGAGCACTCGCTTCATTTGCCTCACAAGAGAAGACTGGTTGCTTGGTCAGAACTGATTCATCCTCGCCATTCTTAAAGCCAACATAACTTGCCTTAAACACAGGCATTGCGTCACCCTGTTTCTTGGTATAATTGCCAGCGGAGATAGACAATGGAGCCTTAGTAATCACAAGACTACCTGACTCGAAGTGGACATTGTAGTTCTTGATACTGCCCTGTTTTACCTCAATAGTATAAGATCCTACAGGAGAGTTGGCAACTGCGGAGCAGACAATCTCAGGAGTACCATCCAAGGCTGCACCCTCGGTCTCAAACTCGAACACAGGATTCTCATCACCATATTGACGGTTGTAACTCTTGGCACGAACAACTACGGCATCTGCCTCAACTACAGTCAGGTGACCTTGCTCATAATTGATTTCATAGTTCTCTGCCTCAGCACCGCTGATTGTAACGGCATACTCTGCTGGAGCACTCGCTTCATTTGCCTCACAAGAGAAGACAGGTTGCTTGGTCAGGACTGATTCATCCTCACCATTCTTAAAGCCAGCATAACTTGCCTTAAACACTGGCATTGCATCACCCTGCTTCTTGGTATAATTACCAGCAGAGATAGACAAAGGAGCCTTAGTAATGGTAAGAGTACCAGGAATATACGAGATTTCATATTTATCAGAAACTGCACCAGAAGCTACAATGTCATACTTTCCAACTTTACTACTATTATCTACAATAGTAGAAATGGATGCAGGAACAGAAAAGCCAACCTCAGAATCCCCATCTCTAAAACCAGAGTAAGTAATATTAAACTCAGGATTAGCATCACCATAAACCTTAGTAGTATTAGCAACATGAGCAGTCAATGGTATTTTCACTACAGTAACTACACACTTCGCTTGAATCAAATTATCAGCAGTGGAAGCAATAATACTACACTGTCCAGCAGACCTTGCGATAATCATACCGTTATCACTGACAATTGCCACTTTCTCATTATCAGATTTCCAAAGTATCGTTTTATCTGTGCAGTTTTCTGGCAACAAAGAAGCCGTCAACTGTCGAGAATCGCTAACCTCCAATTGCATGTTGCTTTCACTGATAGAAACTGAAGTTACAGGAACATACTTCACATCAACAACAAAGGAGAAAGGGTCCATACGATAGGTACGAGCCTTGACATCAGAGAAAATGATATTTTCTAATTTAACAATCTGATTGCCCGTTATGCCTTTCTCTGCCTTAATCCACAGATCAATGACAGAACCTATCTTCCCTGAAATTGATGTATTGTCCGAAGACATACAAATAATGCGAACTTTACCATTGCCCAATTGCTTTGTCTGCAATTGATGATTACCACATCGGCCAGTCAACCTTGTTTTGTTTAAATCCAGAGACAAGCCATTCGGCAAAACTACATCCATCTGAAAAGCAGTCATCTCACTCTCGTTGGACAATTCAAAGGAGAAAGCTTTACTAACTTCTGGCGAAATCTCACCACCCTTGACAGATACATCATTCTGTTCTTTCGTTCCCACAAAGAGTTGTGAATTATCTAATTTCACATCTCGATTATTAACATCTGAAAAAATAGAATTCTTCAATTTAATATAGCCACCCGAAAAATCACTGGAAGCTCGCACAGAAATACGTACTAAAGCACCCTGATTTCCTTTTATCGACTCACCTTGAGTAGAATAGCCCAAGATTCTAACAGAGCCATCCGACATCAAGTTAGAACTCACAGAGAAAGAAGATGATCCCCTATCTGTAAGAGAGATATCAAAATTGCCATTCGACTTCGAGGCAATTTTTAAACCTTCAGGCAGTTCGATATCAGTCTGAAAGCCACGAAATACCTGACTATTATCCAAATTTAGGGTAATCGTCTTCGACTCACCAGGGACTACGTTCACTGGCTCTATATAAAAGGTATCCTTTGCTCTTGATGCAAGCGGCAAAGCCAACAGCATCAAGAACAAAAGTACCATTGTTTTATTTAGTCTTATCATACCTTAACCATTATTTTACAGTAATCTTGACTACCTGTCCGTTCATCTTCACAAGATAAACACCAGCTTGCAAAGCTATCTTAGATGTCTCAGAAGCAAGACTGAATGTCTTCACAAGGATACCAGAAGTGGTATATATATAAATAGGTGTACCCTTCAAGCCTGTAAACATCAGACCGTCTGCAACAACCTTGACAGAAGTTCCGTCCACGCCAATACCATCAATAAAAGTTACTTCATTATTACGAGAGGTCAAACGATAGCCCTTAGCCTCAACATCAGAGCCGATAGCATTGGTTACACCTATACTCTTTGCATCCAAATTCTTCTTTGAAGACAAACAGAAGATAGGCTGTCCATCCATGAAAGTACTATTGCTAAGTGAATAAACGACAACACGCAAAGTATGAGCATTCAACTTAGAGTAACTCAACTGATGGGTTGTAGCCATCACTCCACTCAACTTCACTTCCACATCATTTACATTTACTGGCAAAGTAATGTCAGCCTGCAAAGCAACAAAGTTACTATTATTGTCTAATGCTATATCAATATTAGACTTGTCTTGTTGAGACAATACCAAGCAATCCAAAGAACGGTCTGAAGAAGAAGCATCATCCATTGCAGAAACACCATAGCCCTTAGCCATTGCAACCTGCTCTTTCACCTGCAAAACCTGTTGCATAATCAAGTCTGTTGTACCCGTTACATCGGAAATTGAAATATGGTCATCACTATTCACGTCGGCAGCCTCAAAAGCGAATGTTCCTGTCACCTTATTAAATATATAATTGACGGTATTAACAGCATCCACGACATTGATCTCATCATCATCATTAGAGTCACCTTTCAATACAGGCAAGACCTTCACCTGGCAAGATGCCTCCACCTGACTTCCATCCTGTGAAGTAGCCTTAATGACTGCATCACCAGGAGCTATAGCAGAAATCACTCCATCCTCGGACACCTTAGCTACGTCCTCATTAGTAGATGACCAGATAAAACTTGCATTGGTAGCATCAGTTGGAGCAACAATCGCAGAGAGTTGCGCCGTATGATTCTTTCTGATTGCCAAGTTCTCTTGACTCAAAGTGATTGAGAAAACCATTGTAGGGTCAACAGTTATAATACAAGTTGCCTTGGCACCACCGCCATCATTTGCTATAGCATGAATAGACGTTTGACCTACCTTATGAGCCGTTACCACACCATCGGCAGATACCGATGCCACAGTCTCATCATCCGACTTCCAATCTACCTTCTTATTGGTAGCTTCATCAGGACCTACAGTTACTGCAAGAGCAAGAGTTTCACTGGCCTTCAAATGAGCGTCAGATTGGTTCAGGGTAAGAGAAGACAAGAGAGTATTCTCTGTGATTCTCTTGAATGTTCCCCAATTCTCCCACGTAGGAGAATATTGATAATCTCCCAAGACATCAGGATACTCGTCATTATCCTCAGGGACAAACAAAGTACCATTAGTTTCAACATCTGAAGGAAAATTCACCAAGCCCTCTGGTGGAGTCATAGCATATGACTTCACATACTTGATGCCTGTACATCCCTCAAAGGCATTTTCACCTAAAGATGTAATATTCTCGCTCAAAGAAATCCATTCTATACCATTACATCCCTTAAATGACTCCTTACTTACCGTAGTGAGGTCACCCTTAGGAATCTTCACGTAAGGAAGACTGACGCAATTTTTGAAAGCTCCCACACCAAGACCATACACGGTTTCTGGTATATTAACCCCACTAAGAATTGAATCATTTTCGAAAGCCGAAGGACCTATTACCAACAAGTTCTTACCCAAGTCAAGATTTCTCAAAGAACTACAATTTGAGAAACTGTTGTCTGAGGTACTTGTCATACTCGCTGGGAAAGTCACATTATCAAGGGAAGTACATTCCGAGAAGCCATAATCACCAATTTGACTAAGGTTTTCACTGAATCTTACAGACTTCAAAGCAGAGCAGCCACGGAATCCCCACATATTGATGGAAGTGATATTGTCAGGTACATACACATTCTCCAATCCTGTACAATAAGAGAACATATATTTATCTACCACTTTCAAGTACTTGCCCAAAGTCAAGTTCTTCAATTCTGCAATTGAATAGAATGGAGAATGAGAAGGAACTTCCGTATTATAAGACAACCAACGTCCCAAATAAAGGGTTTCGACAGGGCAATCCCTGAACAATCCATTGTTGGCATCAGAAGAACCATACGCCATCTCTATCAAATCTTTATCATCGTCAAATGTCACAGTAGCCAAGGATGTGCAGTTGGTAAACATTTGGGTATCCATCTTATTCACTACCATTGGGATCGTGATAGCTTGCAATTTTCCACACTCAGAGAATAAACCTTCTTTGAGCCAAGGGCATGAAGTGGATAACTTGGCACTTTCCAATGCTATGTCATCCGCAAAGGCATATGTTCCGATTGTAGTCACAGCGTTAGGAATCACGATACCCCCAAGTTTACTCATACCACGGAAAGTCCAGTTTCCTATGGTAGTCAAGCTTTCTGGCAAGATAAGAGACTCACAATTATTCACCTTATAGAGCAAGTAGTCCTTACAATAAGTCACAGTACCAGCTTGTGAAAAGCGAACATCGGTCAAGAATTGCTGATTGTAGAAAGGAGAATAACTATAATCTTTATCCGCAGTATAATCGACATTTCTTCCCATATAGAGAGAAGTCAAATTGCTATTACCAAACAAAGGCAGCATATATCTTCTGTCAGTTTCGCCAGTAGCACCACTACCTAATGTTACAGCCTCATTAGAATCTTCAAAAGTCAAATTTGTAAGATAAGTACAATCTGAGAACGTATAGTCTCCGATGGATTTCAATCTTCCTGGAAATGAAAGTGCATTAATCAAAGAACACTGAGCAAAAGTATAATTACCAATCGTCAATGTTGGCTTGTATTGGTCATTCTTGTTGAACACAACATCCTTCAATGCCGTACATCCTTGGTATGTATTATTTCCTAAAAGAGAAAGTTGACCAGGAAAATTGACCTCAGGTAAGGCTACACAATCTTTGAATGAGGCATTGTTAATTTTTAGTTCATGATCAGATGCCTCTTGAAAAGATGTTGAAGCAAGTACTTGACAATTAGCAAAAGCATAATTGTCTATAGTTGCAAGTGAAGCTGGAAAAGAGATATTTGGCAATTTGACACAATTAGCAAATGCATAATCATTGATATCTTGGAGCGCATTACCTAATACAACATTAGACAAATTGCTACATCCATCACAAAGATGATTATACACGAATGTTACCTTTGGTCCAACTGTTACTCTTGCAAGAGTCGTACTATTGACAAATGGAGCGGACGCTCTCGTTTCACTATTCCAAGTTCTATCTCCTACTTTCTTATATATACTAACAGAACCTGAATAATCATATTTCAAGTTTCTTCCCAAATACAATGTCTTAATCGGACAGTCATAAAAGTAGTCATATTTTCGATCCTCATATCGCTCACGATCATAAGAACTTGAGATATTAGAAAGCATATCGTCAATCTTGCGACTACGAGTTTTCTTAGTATCAATCGTCAAGATGCCATCTCCATCCTTGAATCTCAAAGTTGAAGTATTAGTACAACCATAGAAACTATTGGTTCCGATAGTCTGTACGGTTCCTGGGATAACGAAGCTTCTTACGCCTGAGTTGTTCCAGAATACCTCGTTGCCGATGGTTTCCAATCCTTCCCTCATCGTAACGACTGCAATAGTGGAGTCGTTGTAGAACGCTTGGTCACCAATAGATTTCACAGTCGCAGGAAGATTCATCTCAGAAAGAGCTATACAATTCTTGAAAGCATTATTTGGCACAGAAGTCAAAGACTGTCCTAACTTTGCATTAGTCAACTTTCGACATCCTTCAAAAGCACTTCCACCCATGGTCGTAAATTTATCAGGCAGAACTAATGCTGTAAAAGACCCACAATCAAAGAAAGAGTAATCTCCTACAGATTTCAATCCTTGACCTACTGTAATTTCCGTTACACTTGAACAACGAGCAAACGCACTACTTCCTATCGCTGTCGTTGCATCAGGAAAAGTCAATTTTGTTACATTCGTGCAATTTTGGAAAGCACAATCACCTACGGTCTCCAAAGCTTGACCTAAGTTCAAAGTTGTCAACTTCGAGCATTCTTCGAAAGCAGAACGTCCAATCTCCTTTACTTTCGGTAAATCTGTCAGCGTAATAGCAGCATTTTTATAGAATAAGTAAGGAGCTATCTTTGTTACAGATGGAGAAATCGTAATCTTTGCCAACTTAGGTTGGTTATAAAATGCAGAGTAGCCATAGGCATGAGGATAACTCTCAAAGCGGTATGTAATGTCTTCCAAATATATTATATTACGCCCTAAATAAACTTCTTCCAAAGGACACGAAGCGAATTGTCCCTTATTATACAAAATAGAGCCACTGTATGAAGAACTACCATAATAATTGTGCGAGCCTAACGCTATTGGATTGACACTATCCTCAAACCTCACAATCTTCAATGATGTACAGTTATAAAAAGGCAACTCTGAACAGTTCTTATTTTCCTTATACCATTCTAAATTACCAACTTGCACCACCGTAGCAGGAATACTTATCGACTCCATTGCAACACAATTGGCAAAAGCTGCATCATCAATTTTCAACAAACCTGAAACCAATAGCACATCTTTTAAAGAAGAGCATCCACTAAACAAATTTTTAGGAAGAACTTGGCATCCACTTCCAACAGAAACAGTCTGTAAATTCTTATCCTCCGCAAAACAAGATTCACCCAAGTTTGACACTTGGTTTGGTAGTGTGACGTTCGTTACTCCACTGCCATAAAAAGCTTTATTTCCGATAGAAGTCAAACTTTCTGGAAAAACAAGAGAATTCCACGATGTCGCTAAAGAGCCAACAGACATAAAAGCTTCATTGCCAATTGACAGCAAAGAGGTGCCAAGAGTAATATCAGCTAATACCGTACAACCGCTAAAAGCATTATTGCCAATTATTTTCACTGCAGTTCCTATATTTGCTGATTTCAGAGCAACATTATTTGCAAAAGCGTAATCAGAAATCGTTTCGACAGAGTTTGGCAAAATAAGAGAACTTATATTACACCCATCAAAAGCATGCTCTGGTATCTTTACCAAAGAACCACTTATCTTCAAAGTTTCAAGATTCTTACACCCCTTAAATAAAAATGAAGGAATATCCGTCACAGATTTTGAAATCGTGACTTTTGTCAACTTAGATTGGTTATAAAATGCAGAGTAGCCATAGACATGCGGATTATTCTCAAAGAGGTATGTATTGTTTTCTAAATATTTTATATTACGCCCTAAATAAACTTCTTCCAAAGGACACGAAGCGAATTGTCCCTTATTATACAAAATAGAGCCACTGTATGAAGAACCACCATAATAATTGTGCGAACTTAACGCTATTGGATTGACACTATCCTCAAGCCTCACAATCTTCAATGATGTACAGTTATAAAAAGGCAACTCCGAACAGTTCTTATTTTCCTTATACCATTCTAAATTACCCACTTGCACCACCGTACCAGGAATACTTATAGACTCCAAAGAAGTACAATTTGCAAACGCCTTGTCAGCAATCTTTGTCACAGTAAAGGTCACGCCATTATACACAACGCTCTCTGGAATCTTAACATTAGCCGACAAAGAGGCATAATTGCCCATTCCATCAACCTCATAAGTCACTGTGGCTGTACGATTGGACGTATCCAAGTCATAGTACAACCCATCAATCAATGTACTCGCTTGCAAAAGAGCACTTTGCACGATAAGCCCTATTATCAAAGCCAATCGCATGAATAAGCATTTACTTTTGTTCATAAATTTACATTTTAGTTTACGATTTTAGGACAAAGGTAAGGAGATTATTTGAAACAATCAAGTCCATAATGGTTCATAAGGTAAAAAAGTTGCCTTGCGCTGGCTCACTGCTATTTTCCGCAGCTATCATTTCGGAAAATAAACAATATGAGAACGCATAACAAATCATAAAAAACAGTACTAAGAGAGGGCAACTAAAAACGTTAAACCACAAACTAAAATCATTAAACCACAATGAATTTGTTTCCGCATCCTTATCATTTCTCCGTTCGAAGACTCTGAACCGCCGTTCAAAGGCTCTGAACGGACATTCAAAGGCGTTGAACGGACATTCAAAGACGTTGAACGAAGATTGCATAAGGATATACTAACACTTTCATAAGGATGTGTTAACTCTCTTGTAAGGATGCAGAAACCCTTCCATACAGTTTCTTCCCCTTTTGATTGCAGTTTTACAACTGCATAAAGCAGTATTATAACACAAAAAATAAGGAAAACACACAAATGAACCAAAGTGAACTTGCATAATTCCAAGATTCTTTCTACCTTTGCAGAAGTTAAAGCGGCACTCGGCAATCTGAAAGCAAGCTTTTTTTGCACTCGTTTGCAATTGCACGCTAACTGCATAAGCATAATACACATAACTATAAATCATAAAAGTAAATGGTAAACTTCAAATACATATCTCTATGCATTTGCACCCTACTTACAATAGCAGCATGCTCTACCGATGGCGGAAACGGGACTGACCCTGTACAGCCTTCTCCTACAACTAAGGAGAAACTGCCCATCAGTATCAATACGTCTGTTGCGACTCGCGCAACGGACGAAGCTTTTGAGGTAGGTGATCAAATTGGATTGTTTGTTGTCAATCGGGAGGCAAACGGTACTGCCAACAGTTTGAAAACCCTCGGCAATTATATAGACAACATGCAGTTCACCTACGATGGAACTTGGAAAGCAGCCTCATCCATCTATTGGAAAGACGAGACTACCCATGCCGACTTCTATCTGTATTACCCTTACCAGAAATACATAAACAATGTGACTGCCGTGCCGGTACAAGTGAAGGCCGACCAAAGCGACCTTGCCGATTATAAGAGCAGCGACATGCTGATTGGCAAGACATTAGATGTCGCTCCTACAGATCAAGCTGTGAAGATAGAAGCCAAGCACATGATGAGCCAAGCCATCATCACGCTGAAAGCTGGCAATGGCTTTACCGACGCATCGCTTGCATCATCCCTTGTGAATGTCAGAATCAATGGACTCAAAAGTACTGCCTTGGTCAACCTCTCCACCGGGGAGGTCACCGCAACAGGAAATGATACAGACATCATTCCATTAAAGGAAGATTGTATCTACAAGGCTATCATCGTACCTCAAGACGTAAAAGAAGGGAATTTTATTACCATCAACGTAGAGGGCAGCAACTATTACCTTGCAAGAAATTCCAAATTCCACGCTTTCGAGAAGGGGAAAAAATATAAATTCACCGTCACGCTCAGCAAAACGAGCAGTGGAATCAATGTCAACATCTCTCAATGGGAAGATGACGGTATAGACTACGGCGGAACTGCCAACTAAAAAGGACATATCAATGAAATTATCAAAATACACCTTATTATATATATTACTCGTCGGAATCGTGATACTGACAGGATGCAGCGACCACCTTTTCGATGATGAAAAACAGGCAGACAGCAATCGCATCTTGCTGTCAGGAGATATTGAGCAACTTGCCGTTACCCGAGTAAACGACAATGGGTTCTGTGATGGCGACAAGATGGGAGTCTATATCGTAGATTATGAGGGTGACTACCCTGGCACATTGAAAGTGAGCGGCAACCGTGCCGACAATGTACAACACACCTTCGACGCATCACAAAACAAGTGGAATTCTGCCTACGACATCTACTGGAAAGACAAGCATACCCACGTAGATATCTACGGATACTACCCTATTGCCAATCCCGAGAGCATAGAAGACTGCTCATTCGAGGTACAGAAAGACCAAAGCAAAGAATCGAAAGATGGTGAAATGGGAGGCTATGAAAGTAGCGACTTCCTCTGGGGGAAAGTTGCTGATGTCACTCCTACCGCCAACACGATTCGCTTGCCTTTGACCCACCGCATGTCGAATGCCAAGGTGACCTTGGTGAAAGGTTCCGGTTTCACCGATGAGGAGTGGGCAAACACCGAGAAGACGGTTCTGACTGCCAATGTAGCTCGTAAAGCAAGCATCAACCTTTCCACAGGAGAAGTAAAAGTAGCAGGCAGCGTGGAGAACACAGCCACCATTCCTTCCAGACATAACAATGAATGGCGCACTATCGTCATTCCACAGACTATACCTGCAGGCACTACCCTCTTCAGTATCACCATAGGAGGAGAGCCATACAAGTTTTCTAAATCCGGCGACTTCACTTACCAAGCAGGAAAGATGATGAACTTCGGCATCAAGGTGGATAAACTATCTACAAGCGGAGATTACAAGTTGACATTGATCAGCGAGAGTATCACCCCTTGGGAGAGCGACCTCGTGAGTCATAATGCCACTGCCAAAGAATATATTATCATCAACTCTACTCCAGGAGGATTGAAAGATGCCATCGTGGCAGCACATAAGGACTATAACCAAGTAAGAAACCTCAAGATTACGGGAGAAATCAACTCCAAAGACTTCTACTTCATGCGTGATTCCATGCCTCGCCTTTCTGCCTTAAACCTAAAGGAAGTTCGCATCAAGGCTTATGGAAGAAATGAAGAATACGAAGAAAATCAGGACGATCAAATCCCTAACAGTGCCTTTTACTTCATCCAAACCACAGGAGGAAGCAACAGCCTCAACAGGATTATACTACCAGACCACCTCAAGTCTATAGGCTCAAATGCCTTTTATGGTTGCAAATACCTCACGGGGTCTTTGGTCATTCCGGAAGGAGTAACTGAGATACGTCGTGGAGCTTTCAAAGGATGTACTGGTCTCAATGGCACCTTGACCCTTCCTTCTACTCTCAAGAAATTAGGGAATCGAGGCGAGGATGACATGCAAGACGAAGGAACAGATTACTACGGAGGAGTTTTCCAAGGTTGTAATAATCTCACAGGAAATCTTAGGTTACCAGACAACCTGGAACTTATCAGAGGATATTGCTTTGCAGGTTGTTCAGGATTCTATGGTGAACTAAAGTTGCCTTCACATCTTAAGAGAATAGCGAACTGCGCTTTCCAAGGTTGCTCGGGGCTCACAGGATCACTGACCATCCCACAAAACATCGTGTCCATCCCTTCCGAGGCCTTCCACGGATGCGGATTCAATGGAACCCTCTCCCTGCATGACGGCATCGTCAACATTGCCAATGACGCTTTTGCCGATTGTCATTTCAGAGGAGAGCTTCGCTTGCCAAAAAGCCTGAAAGTCATCTCCGACAATGCTTTCGGCAACAATGATTTTTCCGGCGAATTGAAGTTACCTTCAAGCATCGGTCATATAGGCAGCAGAGCCTTCGCCAACAACTGGAGATTAATGGGCACTTTAGAATTTCCGGAAGATATGCAAAGCATTGGGGATTTTGCTTTTGCCAACTGCAAAATGATAGAAGGTATCATCTTTCCGGAGTCCATGGAAACCATACGGCAAAATGCTTTCAGTGGATGTTACGGCATCAACTCCATCATTTGTCGTGGTGACATGCCTGCCTATATAGAGGAGAATGCTTTCGAGGGAATTGCCAAGGACAATTTCACGCTCGAAGTACCAGAATCTGCCATCGCCCAATACCAGACTGCCAACGGATGGCGTGACTTCAAGCGCATCGCAGCCCACCATGAGTTGGTTTGTCGCCCTTCCGTGGCTTGCGCCCTCAGCACTGAGCACAAGCAGACCTTGACTATCAATGCCGAGGGAGAATGGGAGGTAGCGAGCAAACCAAACTGGTGCGAGGTCTCTCCTTCCAACGGAAACAAGAAGACGGAAGTAACATTGACCATCAAGTCGATGGCAAAAGAGGCTGGCAACCGTAATGGAAAAATAGTATTCCAACTGAAAGACAAGGAATACACGCACGAGTGCAATGTATCGCAATATGGATATGAATATGGTGAGGACGAATGGGTTACCTTGCAAAAGGCTACAAAGGGCAGAAACGGTGGCATCAATATCGTATTGATTGGTGATGGATACAATGCCAAGGACATTGCTAATGGTGATTATCTGAAGAATATCCAGCAAGAAGTGGAATATTTCTTTGGTATCGAACCTTACAAGACTTATCGTGAATATTTCAACATCTACACAGCCATGCCGTTATCTACAGAAAGTGGCATCGGAACTGTGAACACGATCCGTTACAATCGCTTCAATACGACCTTTACTGCAGGCGTAGGTCTGAAAGCTGATTACGATGAGATTTTCTCTTACGTATTAGGTGCGCCTACCGTCAACAAGGACAACTTGAACCAGACGCTTATCATCATCATACCGAATTCTACCGATTATGGTGGTATCACCCAAATGTGGGCAGATGGCTCAGCCATCGCTTTTTGTCCTCTTAGCACGTATGACTATCCACTCGACACTCGTGGAGTCATCCAGCATGAGGCAGGCGGTCATGGATTTGGCAAGCTCGGCGATGAATACATTTACCACAATGCTTTCATTGATGTCTGTGGCTGTTCTTGCTGTGGGCACGTGGATGAATTCAACTGGGCTAAGAGTCTCGGATGGTACGACAACCTTTCGCTTACGGGCAAAATGCACGAAGTGGATTGGAGCCACCTCATCTACGACGACCGCTATAGCGATATCGTGGATATTTACGAGGGTGGATTCATGCACACCAGAGGCGTTTTCCGTTCGGAACCAAACTCTTGCATGAACAACGACATTCCTTACTATAGCACCATCAGCCGTGAGAGCATCGTGAAGCGTATCAAGCTGTACGCTGGAGAGACTTTCACTTTCGAGGATTTCGTGAAGAATGACAAGCGAGATGCTGGTGTGGTGGAGAGTCGTGCCTTCGGAATGAATGGAGATGAACGAATAGCAGGAACCTACCAGCACGCTCCTGTTTTCCACAAGGGAAGTCCTCTGAAAAAGCAAAAAGTAAGAAGACGCAAATAACTTCTTCTCATACATAAGAAAAAGAAATATAAAAAGAAGAAACATGAGACGAAACCATATCATCAAACATACGTGCATAGCATGGAGCCTCATCTTAGGTTTAGCATCTTGTGGAGACGAAAGTCTTCAAGATGCTCATTCCCTGGATGCTAAATCGACTCCGATGACCTTCATGGTAAGTCACCCAGGACAGAAAATTACCCCCAAGAATACACGTGCTACGGAAACTGATTTTGAGAAAAATGACAAGATAGGACTTTTCGTAGCAAAAGCCGACTCACCTCTCGAAATCGGCGGAAACCTCGTGAACAATGCTGCCCTCACCTACGATGGCGGCAAGTGGACCCCTGCCCATACTCTGTATTGGGACGAAGGCACTTACAATGCCTATGCTTACTACCCTTATATCAATAAATTGAGTAGTATCGAGGACCAACCGTTCAATGTGAGTACAGACCAAAGTACCCATAAATCAGGGACGACACTCGGCGGATACGAAGCAAGCGATTTGCTCTTTGCCAAGACCGAAGGGATTGCAGCTTCAACAGCACCAGTACCTCTCAACTTCAAGCATATCATGAGCAAACTGACCATCAGGCTCATCAAGGGAGAGGATTTCGAGGGAGAGATGCCAACGACTGCCGATGTGTATGTTCATAACACCATTCCATCAGCTACTATCGACCTACAGGCAGGGGTGGCAACGCGCTATATGAAAGGCAACCGCCAGTCCATCATTGCCCACCAAGATGACAACTACATATATTCCGCTATCATCGTTCCGCAACGAATTGAGAATCGCATGCCGCTCATCGAAGTCGTAATGAAGGGCGTAAGCTATCTCTTTGAAAGCAAGTTCCAGTTCAAACCAGGAACAGAGCACCTCGTCAATCTTATCATTTCGGACAACCCTGACCAAGTGAAGATTGAAATTGGTGGAGAAATCCAGAACTGGCAATAGTTTCATCTATACAAAGATTATCATAGAAATAGAAATAGGAAATAACAGACTATCATAACGAATGAGAAAAACGATATATGTTTTGTCTTTACTAATTCTCGTTCTCGGAACATGGCTTGTAGTTTTGTGGCTTCCGTCATTCACACCTCAGGAAGATGACAGACAAGAAACAAGATATGGTCTGAACGAAGGACTGGAATTGGTGGAACAAGACAACGGAAAGGAAGGCAAGCGATATGTCGTGGAGGATGCCGACGGCAAGGAACTGTTCGTCATACCCCTGCGCAACAGTCTGCTCGACACTCGCTTTCGCAATGGACAGTTACGGTTTCGGGAACAAGTCACGCATCGAGAGGGTTTCATTGACCGACAAGGTATGGTGACATTCACACATGAGGGCTTTGTTTCCATTCATGAGAACAATAAGAACCTGAAGACAACTTCCGCCAACACACTGTCAGAAGATCCCTCTAATACAAGTACGACCTACCAAGGGACAACAACTACCGTACACGAGGGAACATCTATGGTGCGATCGAACGAACTGTCCAATAGGAGCAAAACGCTCTCACAAGTGAATCTCCACACGATGGCACAAAACAACCCCTTCTACAAGGAAGCTGCCAAAATCATGCAAGGCAAGTTGAATGAGACCGACGCCAACCGACGCCACACTATCCTCAACTACTGCGAGCATTTTCGCACCGCTTACACCACCAAAGACATTGATTTTCTAAGACAGGTGTTTAGCGACAAAGCACTTATCATCGTGGGAAATGTAGTAAAGACTGCAGCAAATGACAATAAGATACAAGCTGAGAATAAGGTGACATACGCCATCCATTCCAAGCACGACTACATCAACCGTCTCGGCAAAGTGTTTGCGACAAACCAAAAGATAGATGTCAAGTTCTCCGGCTTTCGCATCATGCGACATCCTACCATGGACGGCATTTATGGTGTAACTCTGAGACAACAATACAAGAGCGACCGATACAGTGATGACGGTTATCTCTTTCTGTTGTGGGATTTCAGAAACAAATCGATGCCACTCATCCATGTCAGAACTTGGCAACCTGCCTCTACGGTAGGAGGAAAAGGAGACATCATCAATATTCAAGACTTCAATTTACAATAAAGTTCTATATAAGAAATAAGACTTACATATAATATAATAAGGTATGAAGTTTCAAGAAATCATCAAAAGGATAAAGGAAAGAAAAGCGGGAGTCGTGATTGCCATCATGTCCTTACTGCTTATGCCCTTCTCCTGTTCAGCCCAAGACTTCTCAGTGGCAAGTTTCCGCTTGTTGCCCAACGACGTAAGTGCCTTCATTGACAATGTACGCGACCTCAATGACGAGGCTTGTGCCCTCATGAAGATAGAGGCTCCAAGCGACTTTGCTTTCTCCACCCCATTAGGAATTGTGAAACGCAAGGACGAAGTGGGCGAAATATGGCTTTATCTACCCAAAGGTACCAAGATGCTAACCTTGAAACACCCGGAATGGGGAGTAATCAGAGACTACAAGTTGGACAAGCCATTAGAGAGTCGTATGACCTACGAGTTGAAACTCAACCTCCCCAAACCTACTATCACAGAAGTTCACGACACCATCGTAGAAGTAAAGACCGTGACCGACACGATAACGATATCACGAACTAAGCCCAAGATGCCACTCTCCATCTACACCTTGGCTACCGTGGCACTCCACCAAAACGGTCCTTCATACGGAATTTTCTTTGCTATGATGAAACGCCATGGTTTCTTCCTCCATGCAAGCAGCGACTTGCGAACCATCGGGAATACAGAAGGTAATTGCCAAAAAGACGGAAGCATCGACGCCAATGGCACTAAGCCCTACTTCACAGGCGAGACACGACATAGCAATTACACGCTGACCCTTGGAGCCATCCACCATATAAGTCGCAACATACGATTATTCGAGGGCATAGGATACGGACGATGCGCAACGGCCTGGCAAAGGAGTGAAAGCGAAGGTGGCGGTTATCTACTCAACGAAGGATTGACCCATAAGGGCATTTCAGCCGAAGCAGGCGTACTTGCTTCCTTCAACAGGATTACGATGACAGCCTCCACCATTACCATTACAGGAAAACAATGGGAAGGTTGTATCGGATTAGGAATCAAAATATTTTAAAGAAGTGAAACATCTTATCATCAATCTTGCGATTATCATACTCATGGCTTCATGCAGCAGCGACAAGCCATCTTACTTAGAGCCAAACCTATCGACTTTGGCAGCTACCGACATCACGCGAAATGAAGCGACCCTGAACGGTATTGCCGAAATAGAAGGAGATGCTGACATGCCTCAACTCTATTTCAGATATGGAACAACGGAGAATATGGACCAGACCGTCCCTATCACAACAGAAAGCGAAAAGATATCAAAGCAAAACAACGTCTCGGTTCGTCTGAAAAATCTCATTGCAAGCAATACCTATTATTATATGTTGCAAGGCAGCAATGGGCGAACCATCACATCTGGAAACATCATGAACTTTACGACACTACCCAACGAGAAACCAAAGGTAGGAAATACGACCTTGTTAAGTCATGGACCAACAAGTGCCTTCGTCAGTTACGACATTTTGGAAGATGGTGGAGAGAACATTACCGAAACAGGATGCTACTACGAATTGGCATCCAAGAACACAACAGGTCCACAGTCTGAAAAAGAGAACATCGAGAAAGAACTTCCAAGCAAAAATGCCACGAAAGAAATTCTTACCAACTACTCTGGAGGCTTGGGACAACAGAAGCTCCTTATAGACGAACTTACTCTCAATACGACCTATAAGATTTGGCCGTATGCCAAAAGCCGTATGGGAGAAACGATCGGTGAGTGTATCACCTATACGTCAACAAGCGATGCTATCATGCTAAAAGAAGCGGGTGAACTGCAGTCCCTTTTGGGCAACAATCTATATGATTATACATCACTCACCTTGGCAGGTCCAATGAATGGAGACGACCTGAATTGCCTCAGAAAGATGATGGGTAGAAACTTGGACGAGACCGATACTCCTGGCAAATTAGCCTCCATAGACATGACGGATGTAAAAATTGTGGCAGGAGGCGGACCATACGGGGCAAACAGATATGTACAAGACCACGTCATCGGACAAGGACTTTTTGCCAACTGCGATTATCTCACAAAAGTTATCCTACCTACTGATGTCACAACCATCGAAAAGGATGCCTTTATGAATTGCAAGTCACTCGCCAAGATAGAGATACCAGCTTCGGTAAGCAATCTGCTTCCATCCAGCGGTTGTATGGCTCTGAGAGACATAGAAGTTTCAGAAGCCAACTCCAACTACAGCAGCGTCAATGGAGTGTTACTCAATGCACAACAAACCAACATCGTATGGTTTCCAATGGGCAAACAAGGAGAATATTCCTTGCCAAGCACCATCACTTCTATCGGTAACTATGCCTTCAAGGAATGCAGCATCGAGACATTCATTCTTCCTGACAACATGAACAAAATAGGTCAAGGGGCTTTTATGGACAGCAAGGTGAAAGAAGTAAAGTTACCTGCCAACCTGAAACGAATCCCGACAAGTACTTTCCAAGGTTGCAAACAGTTGAAAGTAGTAAGGATAGGCAGTAAGACAGAGGCTATTTCCGACTATGCCTTCGACCTCTGCCCTCTCACCGACATCTATATAGAGGCAACACTTCCACCTGTATGCAGTTCACATGCCTTCACCACAAGAGGCACCAGTTTTCTCAATACCTGCATCGTTCATGTGCCAACAGGAAAAGCTGCATTCTACAAAGGAGATGTCATTTGGAAACAATTCAAGAACATCAAAAGTGACTCTTCCAAGTGATAAACAACAGATAAAAAAGGACTATAAAAACGACAGATTATGACGACTCCAGAAATAGAAGAATTGAAATCGCTTATCGAGCAAAAATACGGAAAGATGCTCTGTACCACTACAGACTTCGAGGAGTTTTCTATCTACCTCAAACAAAAATGGGGCAAGAACATATCCTCCTCCACCCTCAAACGCCTATACGGTTACGTAAACGACGACCACAAGCCAAGAAATATAACACTTGATGCCCTGGCTCAATATATAGGTTACAATAACTACGCAGAGTTTATAAAATGGCTGAAGAACAGCACGAAGTATAACTCATCCTTTTTCATGTCACAACAAGTGATAAGCAACGACCTGCAAGAAGGAAAGGAAATATCCATCGGTTGGAGTCCCAACCGAATACTGCGATTGCGCTATTTGGGCGAAAGCACCTATGAAGTCCTGACATCTGAAAACAGTAAGTTGCAGGTAGGCGACAAGTTTGTCACAGGATGCTTTATCAAGGAGCAGCCTCTGTATCTGCCTTATATCGAAAGAAAAGGCAAACGAACCGCAGCCTTTGTGGCAGGAAGGAATGGCGGTCTCACACTTATCAACGTCATGAAGTAATAATCACTCTAAATCAACTTTTTAGAATATGCCAGACAATGAAGATAAAACAGCAGGAAAGAACAATGATCCCGAGTCAAACTCTGGATATACAGAAGATCTCGACAAGGAGACAAACGGTTCTGAATCCTCTCCCATAGAAAATACCTATAGTAATCTACAGGAATACTACGTGTCTCAATCCGGACACACTCGACTTTTCACTGCCACCAAATATGGCAAACGCTACATCTTGAAATGCCTCAAGAAGGACTTTCTTTACACACCAGTCTATCAACAAGCCCTCACCAAGGAATTTGAGATTGGATTGGAGTTGGAACACCCCAATATCTGTAGAACCCTCAGCCTTGAGCAACTTCCAGAATTAGGAACCACCATCGTGATGGAACACATAGACGGCGAGACGCTCAAAAGCCTCATCAACAGGAAAGCACTGACCCATGAGCTTGCTCATAAAATCATCCTTCAATTGATGAACGCCTTGGAGTATATGCACAGCAAACAGATCATCCACCGGGATCTCAAGCCATCCAACATCATGATTACTCATACAGGACAGCATGTGAAAATCATCGACTTCGGACTATCCGACAGCGATGCTTTCTGCATTCTCAAGCACTCTGCTGGCACTACTGGATATATCGCCCCAGAACAGTTCATGCCAGATGCAAAGGCAGAACCAAGGACTGATATCTTTTCCTTGGGAATAGTCATCGAAGAAATAGCCACGACCATCGGAGATAAAAAACTGGAGAAAATTGCTAAGATATGCACTACCCACAATCACTTACTGCGTCCAGGCAGCATTGAGATTCTACGCAAAAGACTATTAGAAAAGCCTAAGAACCAAAACATCGTCATACTTCTCGGCTGCATAGTCTTTCTCTTGGCTGTAGCCATTGGCATATCCTACTATCATCGGCACCAAGTGACCAAACAAAAAGAAGCCACTACGGAGCAGAACCTCGAAGAAGACAGTGCTAACCATAGTGGCAACAAAGTTATGGATATTCAACTCTGGAACCCATAATCAATCTCAGACAGTATCGCTTATCTTATCCAAAAGCAGACAGTATCGCTTATCTTATCCAAAAGCGCACAGTCTCGATACTTTTTCCAAACCAAAAGGAGTATCAACTTTCACACATCCCATCAGAACAGCTGTGTCTTGATGCCTAATGACAAGCCGAAGACATCCCAGAAACCGGCAGAACCATTGCGATAGAAACGCATGAAATAAATATCGTTGGTGCTCAGCTCGTAGAAGAAGGTGACACTCTTCACAAACTTGCGGCGGTTCTCGGGCACATCCACCGTGAAACGCTCTCCCACAAAGATGTTGGGGCGGATGCGTGTGGAGAAAGGATAATAGCCACTGCCATACTTTGACGGCTGCTTCGTCCAGAAATCTGAGCCTAAGACGGTGTTGAAATACAAGCCACACTCCAAAGGCTCGAAGGCCCAGCCATGACCCATCGTCACCGACCAGGGTATATAATTCTGCTTCAGGGTTATCGTCATCTTGGCACTGTTGGAGTCATATTTCGGTATGTAACCGAAGAGCAACTGCGTCTCCCACTGGCGATGCTTGCCATAATCCCAGCCCACACCAAAGGAGAAAAGTCCCATGTTGCCACAAGTCTGCAGGACGGTTTGCGTTGGGATGAGTGCTCCCCAATAGCGACGATAACGGTGAATGCGGTTGTCATAGCGGTTATGCTTCACCACCGTGTCACTGGCTGCCAACGCTGTATCTGCCACGGCGTTCTGTTGCGCCTGAACACATACAGGCATCAGGAACAAAAGAAGAAATATCCTAAAAATCAATAATCTCATAGCTGTAATCGTCGGGAGTAATGGTAAATATATAATACTTTCGTTCCTTGGCACTCGCTGTCATATAGAAGATAGTACCGTCATCATAGAGGTCCTGTATGCGGATGTGATGGCCATGACCGTCGAGACAGAACATCAGCTGGGGCAGCTTGTGGATGTAGTCATTGAAGGGTTCTGCCACGTTATTGTTGAACTGCTCGGTGAAAGGAGGGGCATGCATACAAACGACTGAGCGGTCGAACTCATCTGCCCGATTGGTCCACTCGGCCTTGATAAAGTCGAAATTGGGAACTGGTTGCGAATAATCGTACTCGATGGCGTTGGTATTGAGGCATACAAACTTCACTCTGCCTGCGATAAAAGCAAAGTCGGGATTGCCAAAAGTCACCTGGTAAGCCTTTGTCCCTGTACCGAGACAGTCGTGATTGCCCAAGAGTGCCACAAAGGGTTTGTTGAGTTTCTTGAGCCGGTCGCGAGTCCAGAGAAATTCCTTTGTGCCACCAAAGTCGGTCATGTCGCCACCATGAATCACAAAGTCGATATCTGGCCTGCGGTTGATGTCGCTCACCTCGTCACTCAGGTCGTTGAGCCACTGATGTGAGTCGCTGATAAAGGCGAAACGAAAGGTGGTTTTGTCCTTCGTCGCCTCCTCTATCTTCACTATCTGCTTGGCGTTGACATTCTTCTCTCCCTTGATATTCACATCATAAGGATGCACGTCGAACACCTTGTCACAACTGACGAGTGACAGCCCCAACAGGCCAACCATCGCCCAGATAAATCTCATCTTTCTTTTTTTCATACGGCTGCAAAGGTAATCAAAAAACCTGAATTACGAAATAGTTTTGCATTCGAAAAAAAATCAAAGAGTACATATATTCCTTATTTCGTGACATTTAGAACAGTCGATCACCAGATTCAGCCCCCTTAAAAACGATAAGCCCTGAGAGAGAGAAACGGGACTCTTGGGGGACGCACAAACAGCTGAAGTTTCGCAAGTTCTTGCCCCACACGCCCTGAAAGGGCAGAAGCTCCTAGCCCAGGGCAGCGCCCTGGGTATAATGGCAATCAGCAATGCGCCCTGTAAGGGCAAAAGCTTTAAATATTGCCAGGAGTTTTAAAGCTTTTGCCCTTACAGGGCGACAGGTTACCGCCCCAAACAACCCAGGGCGTTGCCCTGGGCTAAGAGCTTTTGGACCTTCAACCCGTACATAAACCACTTGCGAAACTTGAGCAAACAGTATGTTCGCTGGGCTCCTCAGGAAGCTATCCCTCCCAAATCTCATAAGAGAACGGAAAAGCAAGGGCATCCGCCTGCATCTGAGAAACTCTCGCATTCCATACTGCCGAGGCGCAGCCCACCTTCAAAAAATGAACCCGGGCGGAGAGCGCCTTGCGGAACACACGATAACTCTTGAGACTACAGTCGGCATCGGCTTGCTGGATGAAGAAAACATATCTGTTGAGAGGATGGGCAGCCATGACGGAAGCGATGCGTGTAGCCAACTTCTCGGCTGACTGGGGACCGATTTTCGCAAAGATGTACGAGAAATGGAAGAAGATGACCGTAGGAACGCTGGACAAAGCATTCCAATCATCGTCATTCAACTCCTCAAAATGGCTCAGCTTGTGATAAACCACCCGGTCGGCGTAAGCGGCATGAAGCATCCGCTCGCCCATCTGATGCATGCTCTCCGAGATGTCGACTGCCTCGTACTCCAAACATCCTATCTTGTCGCCGAAAACCTGCATGAAAGCCAGGGCATTGGTGGCTGGTCCGCAACCCAGATGCACCGAGATGGTGCGCAGGGAGGTGGAGGAGAGCCTCTCCTCCACCCACTCCCGAACCGAGCCGTACATCAGCTTGGCGCAGGCATAGTGGGCAGGCATCATGTTGTGACAGTAAACGAGCACCTGGTCGGCGGGCGTGAAGGTGCGCATCCGGTTTCTGCCCGAGGTGTCCTTGAGGTCGGTCTGAATGATTTTGGATTGCACGAAATGGCTCCTTCCATAGTCGATGAGCGCCTGGTTGGTGGCAAACTCGTTGCCCAGAACATACTGGGGCCAACGGGTCATCGCATCGCCCTTGACGGGCTCTTCGACGACCGTACGAAACGTACGGTCAAAGGT
>ERZ1026858.294-NODE-294-length-28127-cov-33.258300_pt1 | contig 28127 bp, 28 predicted proteins | sample MGYA00380159_ERZ1026858 | MGnify/ENA primary metagenome ERZ1026858 (study PRJEB33269, sample SAMEA4719795) | human gut metagenome | biome: human-associated habitat; feature: organic feature; material: feces | place: Cameroon | collected 2013-10 ...
ACAACTTCCGCCAGTCAGCCATCCAGGGCATCATGAAGCGTATCAAGGCAAAGGGGGCCGAGGTAGTTATCTATGAGCCAACCTTGGAAGAGGGCAGTACCTTCTTCGGCAGCAGAGTAGAGAACAACCTCGATGCCTTCAAGTCACAGAGCCATGCCATCATTGCCAACCGCTACGATGCTTGTCTGGATGATGTAAAGGAAAAGGTTTATACACGTGATATTTTTAGAAGAGATTAAAGACAATTTCATGATATTATTATCTTGATATGCGTATATACAAGTTTGTTGACGTCTAAATAAAAAAAATATGGCAGGTGATATGCCATGGGCTTATTTTATTAGCTACTTTTCAGCTCTTGGTATAGATCCTGCCTTTTCAATTATTAATTTCATTTCTGTTCACTAAAAAATAAAGTAAATTAAAAATATGAATGTAGGAATTATAATTCAGGCAAGAATGGGTTCAACCCGTTTACCTGGTAAAATTTTGAAGAAGTTTGATGGAGAGAAAACTCTTCTGGAGACTCTTCTTGAAAACCTGCACAAGGTTAGTGGAGTTAAAGTTATTGTTGCTACTTCTGTAAATGCAAACAATGACCAGTTGGAGAATTTTCTTTTGGAGAAAGGTGAACTTATTTATCGTGGCTCGGAGAGTGATGTACTTGATAGATTTATTCAAGCTGCTGAAATAAACCATGTCGATGGTATTGTGAGAATCTGTTCTGATAATCCTTTTTTGGATTGGCATGGCGTTTCTCAATTGGTAGAGAAGGCAAAGACGAGTGATGCTGATTATATCGGTTTCCGCATTAATGATAAACCTTCAATTCTTACCCATTTTGGTTTTTGGGGTGAATTTGTTACCCTTTCTGCACTTAAGCGAGTTGCTTCAACAACTCCTGTTGATTCCCCTGCTCATGAACATGTAACATGGCATATATACAATCATCCTGATGAATACAAGTGTGAATGGATTATGTGTCCAGAGTTCTTACAGGGAAGAGATGATATAAGACTGACGATAGACACCCCAGAAGATTTAGTAAATGCTCAAAAAGTATATGCTGATTTAAAGGGCAAAGATTCTAACTTTACTCTTAAAGATGTTGTTTCATATTTAGATGCACATGCTGAAATTAAGCAGTCAATGTTAAATAGCATTTCGCAAAATAAAAAGTAATATTTAATTTATACGATTATGATTAAAAAAGGAGAAACCTATATTATAGGTGAAATTGGTCAAAACCATAATGGTTCTGTTGACATTGCAAAGTTGATTGTTGAGTTGATTGCACGACCTGTTCATGAGGAAGATTTTAATTTAGACCTCAAACCAATGAATGCTGTTAAAATGACTCGCCGTGATTTAAATGAAGAGCTTACAGCAACTCAGATGAATCGTATTTATGATACTCCAAATTCTTTTGGTCGCACCTATGGTGAGCATCGAGCTTTTTTGGAGTTAGATGATCAAGCTCATTTTGAGGTGTATAAGTATGCGAAAGAAAAGGGACTTGATTTTGTGGAGACACTTTGTGCAAAAGGATGTCTTTCAATGTTGAAGCTCTTTACGCCTGATTATTTAAAAGTGGCTAGTCGCGATTTAACCAACCTTCCTCTTCTTTCTGCCATGGCAGAGACCAAGATTCCTATCATCCTTTCTACAGGTATGGCTGGTAAAAAGGAGCTTGATGATGCTTTGGAAACAATTACACGTTATCATAGCGACATTTCTATATTGCATTGTGTGTCTCAATATCCAACTCATCCGGATAATTTGAATTTGCGTACTATTACCTATTTGAAGAAGCATTATGGACAGTATCATATCGGATTCTCCGATCATACCATTGGTATTTCTGCGCCTGCAATTGCTGTAGGTATGGGTGCTGAGATTATAGAAAAGCATATTACCATCGATAGACATATGAAGGGCACAGATCAGCCTGGTTCTTTAGGACCTGATGGCGTAAATCGTATGGTACGTGATATTCGAATGGTGGAACGTTGGTTAGGTAAGGAAGATCTTTACATAGATAAGAGTGTTGCTGGTTCTAAAGTGAAGTTGGAACGTTCTATTGCTTCTTTGTGTGATATTAAGGCTGGCGAGGTTATTACCGAAGACAAAATCCATATGTTAAGTCCTGGCGATGGTTTTAAATGGGCTCAGAAGGATATGGTTGTTGGTCATAAGGCTGTGCAGGATATTCCTGCAAATGAAATTATCTATTCTAAATATATTGATTAATGAATAAGAAACTTCCCGAGCTTATCTTAACAGACATTGATGGTGTTTGGACAGATGGTGGAATGTATTACGATGGCACTAACGTAGAGTTGAAGAAATTCAACACTTACGATAGTGCTGGCGTGTTATTTGCCCATAATCTAGGGATACCTGTAGGAATTTTGACAGGCGAAAACACCCAAATAGTTCAAAGACGAGCTATTAAGCTAAAGGTAGACTATTGCTTTCTTGGGGTAAAAGATAAAGTGAAACAAGCTCAAAAAATATGTGATGATTTAAAAATCTCACTTAAAGATGTTGCTTATATCGGAGATGATATAAACGATATAAAACTTCTGCAACTTGTTGGTTGGGCGGGAGTTCCTGCTTCAGCACCAGAATATGTTAAGGAATTAGCATCGTTAAGCCTTTCTAAAGGAGGAGGAGAAGGTGCGTTTCGTGAGTTTGTAGAAAAGATTTTAGGGGTTGAAGCCATTAAAAAAATGGTAAAAACTGTATTATTAGAACAACAATAGGTAACATAAATAATGAATAGGTTTAATAGAATCGTTCAGTTCCGCTATAAAATGTATTGTGGGGGGGCAAAATTGGACATCTGATAATTAGGATAATTGAAAGTATTATAAGATGGTATTATCATTGTCAAATACCATACACCTTAGATCTTAGAGGTGTATATTTTTGCCATAATGGGTTTGGGATAATAATTAATCCTAATGCAAAAATTGGCAAGGGTACATACATTCAGCATGGTGTTACTATAGGCTCACGTGATGACCTGGGTGACAATGGTGCACCTTCTATTGGTAGAAATTGTTACATTGGCGCAAAAGCTACGATTATAGGTAACATAACAATAGGTAACAATGTAAAAATTGGTGCAGGAGCAGTCGTTGTTAAGGATGTGCCCAGTAATAGTACTGTTATTGGTGTTCCTGCTAGAATTATAAAACGACGATAAGTGAAAATGAAAGATAGGGTTATTCCTTTAAAAACGGGGGGGGTATGAACCTCTATTTGATTATTTGAAGGGTATTGCTATAATAATGGTTGTACTTGCACATGGGACGGGATGTTTAAAAGATTTCCTTCTTTATCCCTTGTGGATAGATCAAGCTGTACCATTGTTTATAATGATACAAGTATTCCATGCATATAAAAAAGGTACTGTTTCGTATCCTTCATTTAGTAAAATTTGGCATCGTATAGTTTACCCTTTTTTATTAGTGCAGTTGATTTACTTCTTATATATAGTGGGAAAATGTTTATACCATAACATTGATCCAATTTTACAAATAAAGCCCTTTTTATTTAAAGGTGGTGGCGGACCAGGTTCGTATTATATATGGATATATGCTCAAATCGCAATTTTGTGCCCTCTTTTTAAGAGGGTGATTAATCATAAAATGGGCCTTTTCTTTATGGTATTGATTTGCATACTTGTTGAATTCTTCTGTAGTTTAACTAAAATTCCAGATTCTTTATATCGTCTCTTATGCCTTCGATACATATTCTTACTATATCTAGGTTACTTATGGGTACAGCAAGGAATTTTGTTGACGAAGAAAACGACAGCTTTAGCTGTAATGAGTAGTATTTTAATCTTAGCATTATACTTTATCCACAAGTTGAACCCTGTTTGTAATTTTGAGCCTTGGATTTACAATACTGACTGGACAATATTCCATTGGTTTACATATTTCTTACCATGGTCTCTTCTAGCTTTTGCTATATGCAAATGTTATCAGCTTAATCCCGAAAGTAGAATAAATAAGTTTGTATTGCTTTGCGGGAAGCGCTCTTATGAAATATTCTTGTTTCAAATGTTGGTTTTTGGTATTTCACCAATGGTAAATTGGTTGAACACTATCATATCTTTTATTCCCCTATTATTCTACGAAAGGGTAGCTGTTAGTAATCTCACAAAACTAAAGAAATAAAAATGTTTAAAATTAAAAAGATACACAACAACAAAACATTATTAAATGGGGCATTATTCTCTATGTTCTCTTTTGTAAATAGAGGTATATCCTTTGTACTTCTGTTAATTTTGGCAAGTTATATAACTCCCCATGAATATGGCTTCTTAAATTTGTATTCAACGGTAGGTATGGTGTTGGGCTATTTTATGGCAATGTCTACACAGGGTTATTCTAGCATCGTCTATTTTCAGGAAGGTAAAGTTGGTGTTGCTAAAACTTTTTCTACAACACTGACGATTAGTGTTTTCATGTTATTGCTGTTTTTCCTGGCACTTTGTGTTGGTCATGTTGCTATTCCTCATGCTTTAAATTTAAATTATAATATACTACTGATTGCTATATTAGTTTCATTTTTTAACATCTTTGGATATTTTTTGTTAGATTATTACCGGTTGAAAGAAAATGTACGGTTATATGGTATATTATCATGTGGTTCTGCTTTATTGAATTTCTTCGTGTCAATCTATTTGGTTAAATACATGAAATTGAGTTGGGCGGGACGTGTTTATGCAGAACTGTTTTGTACATTGTTGTTAGGTGGATTTGGTATTGTATATTTTATTAAAAATGGCTTTTTAACTAAAGATTTTAAAGATTATGTTAGACCCATGTTAGCATGGGGTATACCATTGATACCACATTTGGCAACTACTTTCATTCGACAAGGATGTGATCGATATATAATAAATGCCTCTCATTCAATAGCCGATGTAGGATTATTTAGTTTCGCATTGAATCTTGCAAACCTTATATCAATGATAGGATTTGGATTTAATCAGTCTAATAGTGTAGATATTTACAAAACGCTTGGTGATAAAGACATGACCAATGATATTAAATTAAATAAAGTTAATAGACAAAAGAAAATATTCTTGTTGTTTTATTTTGTGGCTGCATTAATTATTTTTCTTTTTTGTTACTTTTTATTGCCAATAGTGTTGCCTAGATATGCTTCATCTTTGAAATATTTTCCTTTATTGGTGTTTTATGGATTATTTATTTGCTATTATCTTGTTTATACAAATTTCTTGTTCTTTTATAAAAAAACAAAGAATCTCATGTATATAACGTTTTTATCATCCGTAATTCATTTAATATTCTCGTTATTATTTACAAAATACAGCTTGTATATTACAGCTTCGTTGTATGGCGTGACACAGTTGTTGGTTGTCTTAGCTGTTAGATGGCAAGCAAACAGGTTGTTAAAAATAAATTTAAAATAAAAAATCGATATGGATATAGCTAATGAAATGTATTCTTTGGTAAAAGAACTTTTTCCAATATGTAGAAGTATCACAGGTAACGGAGTTCGACAAACATTGAGTATAATAAAAAGAGAACTGCCTGATTTAATCCTGCATGAAGTACCGTCAGGAACTCAGGTCTTTGATTGGACAGTACCAATGGAATGGAACATAAGAGGTGGATATATAGAGACTCTTAATAATGAAAAGATAGTAGATTTTGCAGATTCCAATTTGCATATAATGGGATACTCTCTTCCTGTAGATAAGATTGTTACTAGAGCAGAACTTATGAGTATGATATATACTATCCCTGAGCAACCTGATGTTATCCCTTATGTTACTTCTTATTATAAAGAAAGAAGTGGCTTTTGTCTGACTGAGAATCAACGTTTGTCTTTAAAGGATGAGAAATATCATGTCAAGATTGACAGTTCTTTAACGGAAGGCAGCTTGACTTACGGAGAATTATTGATTCCAGGTCGAGAGAAAAAAGAAATCTTTCTTTCTACTTATGTCTGTCATCCTTCAATGGCAAACAATGAGCTGTCTGGACCAGCAGTTATGGTTGCTTTGGCAAAAAAGATTTTGGCAAATGAAAACAGAAGATATTCTTATAGAATTATATTTGTCCCAGAAACTATAGGCTCTATTACATATTTGAGTAAGAATTTGGATTATCTTAAGAAGTATGTGAAAGCAGGTTATAATATATCTTGTGTTGGAGATGATCGTACATATTCTTATGTAGAATCTCCTTATGCAGATACATTAGCCGACAGAGTTGCTCAGAATGTGTTACGTTTTCATTATCCAAACTATAAGAGATATAGTTTTTTGCATAGGGGCTCTGATGAACGCCAGTATTGTTCTCCTTTAGTAAATTTGCCTTTATGTGCAATCTGTCGTTCAAAATATGAGGAGTATCCAGAGTACCATACATCTGCGGACAATCTTGATTTGGTAACACCGTCAGGTCTTAAAGGAGCTTATGAGGTTTATTCCAAGTGTATTGATATGTTAGAAAATAATCATTATTATCAAGTAACAACCTGCTGCGAGCCGCAACTAGGTAAAAGAGGTCTGTATCCAACCTTAAGTCGTCGTGGTTCAATCAATGATACCCGTAGTATGACCGCATTTATTGCTTATGCGGATGGTAAACATGATTTGATAGATATTTCGAATAAAATTGGTGTTAGTATTGATATGTTAATGCCTATAATAGAGAAACTTGAAAAAGCAAAATTGATAATTATAAACAGTAAAAATAGAAATGAGTAATACAATTAGAAGATGTTTTATTGATAGTACACCTTCAATATTTCTTGTCTGTTCTCCTCTTCAGGCTATGTGCGCAATTAATGCAATTAAAGAGTTTAAAATTCACATTTATAAATTTATATTGGTTTTGGTAAAGGACAAACGTAATCAGCAACTTTTTACTTTGCTTGCGCAATACCATATCCAATATGAAATCATATATTCTTTTCAATTAAGTAAATTTGAAAAGTATAACATCATTAAGGCAAATAATGAAGGTTATAAACGTGCTTTTATTGGTGACATGAGAAGCTTAATAATGCATACAGTTGCTTTCAAAAATTTGCAAAATAACTCTGATATAGTTTATTTGGATGATGGAAATGATACTATTTCTTTATTGAAGGGGATGAAATATTCTCCGAACGGAGTCTTTAAAAAAAGCAGATACAAGTTAAAAAAAATATATTTTGCCATAATTGGCAAGTTGAGAAAAATCACTTTTGGAAAATTTCTTTATACTATCTATGATATTCCTAATAATAACTATGTTATAAGATTGAATAAATTAGATATATTTATAAAACAAAAAGATTCTTGTGCTCAGAATGGAATCTATGTTATTGGAACAAATTTTAGCATGTATTGTCAAGAAGGATTTGTGTCTAAAGATGTATGTAAACAACAAATGGAAAAGTTGTTTTGTAGCCTAACACGTGATAATAAGGACACTGCGATATATTATATACCTCATGGCAGAGATGTTGAGACTTTTCCTAAAGAGCTATGTGGAAAGTATAATGTAATTTATCACCCTGTTGATATTTCAGTTGAATTATATATGAAAGATTTGGAACAAATTCCTCTTGAAATATATGGTTATACTTCATCAGCTTTGGTTAATTTAAAAATGATGTTCCCTTCAACAAGGATAATTGATATGGTGTTTGATGTTGTAACTAGATCACGAAAAGGAGATGAGATTAAATTGATTTCTGATTATTATAAGATAATAGGTATTCAACAATTGCATTATAAATATTGAAAATAATAATGATTTCCATAGAATATATAATTTTAGGTATATTACTTATCTTTGCATGCATTTTTAGTAATAAAAGACATTTTACTAATGTTGCTTTTATATACATGATAATTTTAGGCATGATGAGGGGACTTGAAGTCGGTACTGATCATCTTGGATATGAAAGTGATTTTTACCTTATCAAGACTTTTAAGTCAATGAATGTAATGAGACATGACTTTGAATTTGGTTATGTGAGTTTTATGCTCTTATTCAAGAAATTTTCTAATGATTATTTAACATTTGCATCGTTGGCAATTCCTGTAACCCTTTGGGAATTTTGGAGGTTTATGGAAGCTTTTAAAGTAAATAAGGCGTATTCCTTATCTCTTTTTTATTTTTCAGGAATGTATTTTGCAACATTTAATGTAATGCGTCAGATGATGGCTATAGGTGTCATCTTGGGTTTTATAAATTGGTTGTTAAATAAAAAATATCTTAAGTTTGGGATTCTTATCATTATAGTCTCCTTGTTATTTCATAAGAGTACCTTGATTAGTTTGGTTTTGATACCAATTCATTATTATTCTACCAAACATGCTGAGTTACCCAAGAAACATATTGCAATTGTTGCAGGTGTTTGTTTTGCGGCTTTTTTTGTTGGAAAGGAGTTCGTTCAAAATACATCTTTAGCAATTTTATTAAGTATTGGTCTTGGAGATAGATATGATGGATATTTAAGTGGCATGAGCGAAGGAGATATTTCAAATTTGACAGCTACAATGCTGACTATATATTTTCTTATTTGGCTATATTTTAAGAATAAAAGTAAAAATGTCTTTATTTCTTGGATATACTTTATCTATATAGCTACATTTAATATTTTTCAAATGTTAGATAGCGCAGCTGGTAGAATTTCGTATCCATTTTGGGTATTTGTCTTGATTGCTATACCAAAATTGTTAGAGGAATTAAAAGGTAAAATAAAGGTCTTTTTTATTTTGATAACAATTGTTGTATATGCAGCATTATTCATTAATAACTATTGGCTTAATAATACGAATGGGGTAAATCCCTATATTTGGAGAACTCTTTAATTTAACAAATATGGAAATTAATTATACTTTTATAATCCCACACAAAGATTCGCAACAATTATTATATCGTTGTATAAACTCAATTCCACAGAGAGAAGATATTCAAATTATTGTAGTTGATGATAATAGCAATAACAAGAATTTTGATATGTCTTTCTTCGCAGAAAGACATGTCGAATTGGTATTATCTGATAAAAGTCTTACTGCTGGGGGAGCTCGCAATGTTGGGTTGGATAGGGCAAAAGGTAAGTGGATCCTTTTTGCTGATGCGGACGATTATTATGTACCAAATTTTTTATCAGTATTGGATTCTTACACCAACCTATATGTTGACATAGTCTTTTTTGATGTAGATGATAGTACTCACCCAAAAATAACTTTTAGCCGTTATCATCAATCAATAAAACGACAAAATAAAGATGATATCGTATATTTAAAATATGGTATGACAAATGTTTGGTGTAAGATGTTTAGAGCATCAATGATTAATAGATACAATATACGTTTTGAGTGTTCTAAAAAAGGAAATGATGTCCTCTTTACTCTTCTAACAAGCTTCTATTCAAAACATATTACAATTGTAAATACTAAATTGTATTGTTATACATATTTGAAGAAAAGTATAACCTATTCACCAAAATCACTGATGGATTATGTTGAAATGTACAAGCGACAAATAAAGTACAATTATTTTGTTTGTAATGTCGGAGCGAGAATATTAAGATGGTCTACAAGTGGATTTGTTTTCTATACGCTTAAAGAATGCGGAATTATTGGGTTTTTCAATTTTTGGACATATTTTTGGAAACATAAAAAAAATATATATTCTTGTCGTAGTTCTTATTTGAATGTTTTAGCTAAGACTAAAAACAATCAAGGTGAAGATATTTTGCCTGAATAATTTTTATAGATAAAGAAATGAAGACAGTAATAACATACGGTACTTACGACCTCTTACACCAGGGACATCTCAATCTCCTGAAGCGGGCAAAAGAACTTGGTGATTATTTAATAGTAGGTGTAACCAATGACAACTTCGACCGAGATCGTGGAAAGCTCAATGTTCGTAACAACGTCTTGGAACGAGTGGAGGCAGTAAAAGCCACTGGCTATGCCGACAAGATTATTATAGAGGATTATGTTGGTCAGAAGATTGATGATATCCAAAAATACGATGTTGATATTTTTGCTATAGGTTCTGACTGGGAGGGTAAGTTTGACTACTTGAATGAATTCTGTCAGGTGGTTTATCTGCCAAGAACGCAAGGCATCTCATCCTCTATGCTCCGAAATGAAAGCCAAGAAACCGTTAATATCGGAATCATAGGTTGTGGGCGAATCGCCAAACGATTCCCTACTGAGACCTCCGTGGTTAGTGGTGTGAATGTCTGCGCAGCTTACGATATAAGTAAGGATGCAGTTGTGACCATGTCTAAGGATAATGAGAGTATTTGGGCTTATGCCGATTTGGATAAGTTTTACGATGCTGTAGATGCTGTGTATATTGCAACTCCACATTTAAGTCATTATGAATATATCAAAAAATCCTTGGAGGTTGGTAAGCATGTTCTTTGTGAAACACCATTAGTCTTAAACAAGAAACAAGCACAAGAGCTATATCTGTTGGCAGAAAACAAGAATGTTATACTGATGGAAGCGAACAAAACGGCCCATTGCCCTGCATTTAATCATTTGATGGTAATGATAAAGTCTGGCTTGATAGGTGAGATAGTTGATATAGAGGCATCTTGCTCGCAACTTTTGGATAAGAAAGGCAGAGAGTTTGATGTAACTCAAGCTGGTGGAGCTATGCATGAGGAGGGTAGCTATCCTTTGTTACCTATAGTCAAACTCTTAGGTATCAACTATAAAGACCTGACCATATTTAGTCGAATGAGTAACCATGTGGATGTCTATACACATGGTGTCATGCGCTATCCTAATGCTACAGCATCTTTTAAGGTGGGTATTGGTGTGAAAACAGAAGGTAATCTCGTGGTTTCTGGTACGAAGGGGTATGCCTATGTACCTGCTCCTTGGTGGAAAACGGATTATTTTGAACTTCGATATGAAGATCAGAATGAGAATAAGAAGTATTTCTATAAATGGGATGGCTATGGACTTCGTTATGAGATACAGGAATTTATAAGTTGCATCATTAATAAGCGTTTCTCTTCAGCTAGACTTCGAAGGAAAGAAAGCATATGCATGGCTCAGGTCATGCAACAGTTTGATGAGCGTAAAAACTTCTTTGAAATTTAACGTAGATAATAATGATTAATTTTACAGTAGGCCCAGTGCAGTCTAGTGATGCTGTACAAGCTATTGGTGCAGAACAAGTACCCTATTTTAGAACATCGGAATTTTCTGATGTTATGTTTGAGAACGAGAGACTCATTAAGAAGTTTGCAAAAGCTTCTGATGATTCTAAAGTCGTATTCTTAACTTCTTCAGGTTCTGGAGCGATGGAGACAGCTATCATGAATACCCTTACACCAAATGATAAGGCTTTGGTAGTGAATGGTGGTAGTTTTGGTCATCGTTTTGTAGAATTGCTAGAACTTCATCATGTACCTTACACAGAAATCAAGCTAGAACATGGTAAGGCGTTAAAAGCTGAGCATCTTGCTCCATATGAGGGACAAGGATATACGGCATTCTTGGTTAATAAGCATGAGACTTCAACTGGTGTTCATTATGATATTAACTTAATTAGTAATTTCTGCAAGCGTAACCAACTGTTCTTGATAGTTGATTGTATCAGTACTTTCTTAGCTGATCCTTTTGACATGAAGGAATTGGGGGCTGATATTATGATTACTGGTAGTCAGAAAGCTTTAGCGTGCCCTCCTGGAATTTCAGTAATGGTTCTTTCTCCAAAAGCAATTAGTCGAGTTAACAACACCAAGTGTGTATGTCAATACTTTGATTTGCAGATAGCATTGAAGAATATGGAGCGTGGTCAGACTCCTTGGACCCCAGCTGTTGGTATTCTTCGTCAGATTAATGCTCGTTTGAAAGAGATAGAAGCCAATGGTGGCGTAGAAGGAGAAATAAAACGCATCGGTGCATTAGCTACATATTTTCGAGAAAAAATCAAAGATCTGCCATTTGAAATAGTATCCGAATCTTTATCAAATGCTGTTACTCCACTTCATCCAACAACAGCTTCTGCTTATGATATCTTCTTGAAAATAAAGGATGAGTATGGTATGTGGATTTGTCCAAATGGTGGTGACATGAAAGACACCATCTTCCGTGTTGGACATATTGGAGCACTGACGACTGCTGATTATGATAAGCTAATTGCTGCATTTAGGGAATTGAAAACTAAAAAGTTCATTTAAAAGACATAAAATGATTTTCAACAGAGTTAAATTGTTAATGCTGTTGTTGGTAACAGCTATTGCTGCAAATGCAGAGGAGATTTTGAAGGAGTCTCCTTTCTCTGCGAGTTTAGAATTGTCCACAAAATATATGTGGCGTGGTATTGAATACGGAACAGCCCCTACGGTATTTCCAATGATTGGCTATAATACGCATGGATTCAATGCATTCGCTATGGGAGGTTATGCCATTGATGGTAGTCATCAGGAAGTCGATTTAGGTGTATCTTATACTGCCAGTGAGTTTACTGTTGGTGTTTCTGATTACTATTATCCTTCCTCCGTCGGTGAAAAAGACCAGTATTTCAAGTTGAGCAATCGCGAGACAGGACATTGGGTTGAGGCTTACGCCACATGGGCAGGAACAAAGGTTCCTTTGTGGGTAACGGTATCAACTTATATCTTTGGAGCTGACAAAAACGCAGATGGTAAACAGATGTATTCTTCGTATGCAGAGGTTGGTTACACCCACTCCTTTACGGAAGACAATAATATCGCTTTATGTGTAGGAGCCAATTTGAATAAGGGCTTTTATACTAACAATCAAAGTGGATTCAATGTGGTTAATATCAATGCCAAATATAGCACGGCATTCAAGTTTGGTAACTTCAAGCTACCAGTCAGTGCCAGTTATGTACTGAATCCATACAATAATAAATCATACTTTACGATGTCACTTTATTTCGGACTTTAATGAAAACTGCGGTTATTTTATCGGCCAGGAAAGATAAGGATACAGAAATACCTTATCCTTTGAAACCTTATTACGAGAATTCTTGTTTGATAGATAGAACTATCGAGGCTTTGACGGCACTCAACTATGACAATATTCTCTTAATTGTAGGGGAACAAGCCCAACTGTATCAGCGATACGCATCAGAGACAGTTCGTCTGGTATTGAATCCAGACTTTAAGTTTACTTCTTCAATGGGTTCGCTTGCTATGGCAGCACCTTATGTCAAGGATGATTTCCTGTTGGTAGAGGGCGATACGTTCTATGAGTATAAGGTCCTGAAAGAACTTTCTGAGACAAAAAACGAAAATTGCTTTGCCATTACAGAAGAGTCTGGCAGTGGAGACGAGGCTTTTGTTGAAACTCGCAGTGGATATATCACCAAGATAAGCAAGGACCGTCATCAGATATGTAATTTCGAGGGTGAGTTATTGGGTATCGTCAAGATTTCCAAGCACTCTTTTGACCGAATGATGAACAAGTGGAAAAACAGCAATAATCCTTATCTCAACTATGAGTATTTGTTGTTTGATTCTACTGATGTTTTGGACAGACCTTATATCAAGTTTACCAATTTGATATGGGGAGATGTAGATTGTGAAGAAGATTTCAATAAGCTTCGCAACTATATCTATCCTAAGCTTCGCAGAAAGGAGAATCCGTTTGATTACGAAAACTTGATTTCATACCTAAAGGTTATTTTCCCTAATGAACAGATAGAGAATGAGGTGAAGATAAGTCAGATTGGCGGTATGTCAAACAAGAACTTTAAGGTTACCAAGGGCGTATATGAATATGTTCTTCGTGTACCTGGCATTGGTGCAGAAGGTATGGTGGTGCGTAGCAATGAGGAACAAAACTCCTTGCAAGCTTGCAAGATGGGTATCAATCCTCCAATCAGATACTTCAATTCTGAAACGGGTATCAAACTTGCGGACTTTGTAAAGAACGCAGAGACTTTGAATAGGGCGACTATTCAGCGACCATCAAACATGAAGAAGATAGCCAATATCTTCAGAACTTTACATCATTCTCATGTTCGCTTTGGTAATGAGTTTAATGTATTCAAGGAAATATTGAACTATGAGTATTTACTGGAGAAAGCCGAAGGCAAAATGTATGAAGGCTATGAACCCATAAGAAAAAAGGTCTTTCAGCTAGAAGATTATCTGAACCAATTGGGGGTATCAGTAAAGCCTTGTCATAATGATCTCGTAGCTGAGAATTTCTTGAAAGCTGAGGATGGAACTATCTATCTGATAGACTGGGAATATTCTGGGATGAACGATCCTATGTGGGATATTGCAGCCCTATTCTTGGAAAGTAATTTTACTGATGAAAGCAAGGATTATTTTCTCAGCCATTATTTCGATGGCAATGAACCAGAGAATGCTAGAAAGAAGATATTGGTATATCAGATATTGATGGATTATCTGTGGGCAGTGTGGACTTGCATCAAAGAAGCACAGGGAGATGATTTCGGTACTTATGGTATGGATAGATATACACGAGCAATTGAAAATTTAATGAAAATAGATTTATAGAATGGAAAGAGAGAATTTGAAAGGTAGAATTGATTGGATTACAACATTGATTCCTTTTGTCATAGTATTGGCAATGATGTTGGTGTTTATGTTGATTCCTTCTCAGTCGAAATTATTTGTTGACACCCTGCGTGGTTTCTTTGGTGATACTATTGGTATCTATTATGTCATCCTAGGATTAGGATGTGTGTTGTTATCATTATATTTGGCTTTCAAGGACAAATATGGTCAGATTAAGTTGGGTAACATCGATAAGCCTGTTTATAGCAACTTTGCTTGGGGTACGATGATATTCACTTCAACCATGGCTGCTGATATCATGTTTTATTCATTGATAGAGTGGGCTTTGTATGGTGCTGAACCTCATGTGGCAGAACTCGGAAAGATGCAGCTTTGGGCGCCGACATTCCCTTTGTTCCATTGGGGACCATTAGCGTGGGGATTCTATGTGGTACTTGCTATCAGTTTTGCTTTTATGATGCATGTGCGCAAACGAGAGAGACAACGTTTCTCAGAGGCAGTACGTCCTTTGATTGGTGACAGAGTGGATGGACCTTGGGGCAAGGTAATAGATATTGTAGCTGTCTTCGCAATGGTTTGTGCAACGGCTACTACGTTCTCTTTAGCAACTCCTCTTTTGGCTTCAGCCTTGGCTTCTGTGTTTGGCATTTCAACCAGCGTTACGCTTACTATAGGTATTCTGCTTTTGATATGTGCAGTCTATACTATCACAGTATTGTTGGGCATGAATGGAATTTCCAAATTGGCATCATTCTGTTCATATATGTTCTTTGCCATCTTGTTTTATTTCTTGTTCTTGGGTGGAGAAACAAGGTATATTGTAGAGACGGGATTCCAGTCTTTAGGCAACATGGTTCAGAACTTCATCGGACTCTCAACCTATATGGATCCATTGCGAGAGAACAACTTCCCACAGACATGGACTATTTACTACTGGGCATATTGGTTGGTTTGGTGTATTGCAACCCCATTTTTTATCGCTCTTATCAGTAAGGGAAGAACCATCAAGAACCTTGTCTTTGGTACATTTGGCTGGGGACTTGCAGGAACTTACATGTCATTTATTATTTTAGGAAACTATGGATTGGCTCAACAGCTGAAGCATGGACTTGATGTAACAGGCTATATTTCTAATGGAGGTGAGATGTACCAAGCTATTTTGAAGATATTCGGTACATTACCTTTACCAGAGGTAGCATTGATACTATTGGTTATCACGATGATTGCTTTCTACAGTACTACATTGGATGGTATTACGTATGTGGCATCTTCTTATAGCTATAATAAAATCTCTGCTGATGAAGAGCCAAGCAGAAAGATTAGAGCGGTATGGAGTATTATGCTCATCTTGTTCCCTATCGGATTGCTATTTGCAGAAAATACGCTTTACAGTTTGCAGTCAGTGACAATCATTGCTGCATTCCCAGTGGGTATTCTTTTAATACTGATAGTTTGGAGCTTCTTTAAAGATGTGAAGAATTATTTGAACGAAAAATAATATTTAGATATGAACGCTATTATATTGGCTGCAGGTATGGGAACACGCCTGCGCCCTTTGACAAATGACCGACCAAAATGTTTGGTCGAAGTAAATGGTATCCCTATGGTGGAACGCCAGATACAATTCTTGAAAGAGAAAGGTATAGATGATATTACTCTGATTTCTGGATATAAGGCAGAAGCCTTGGATTTCTTGAAAGAAAAGTATGGAGTGGATATAGTTTTCAACGACAGATACGATTCTTGTAATAACATCAATTCCCTGTATATCGTTAGAGATAGATTCCATGACACATACGTGATGGAAGGCGATGTTTATATGGATAAGAATGTATTGCTATCCGAAGTTTCCCAATCTACCTATTTCGCCAAAAAGAAAAAATATGAGAATGAATGGGGATTGGAAGTAGATGAGAACAACAAACTTGTGAAGATAAACATTGGTGCAGGTGATGGCTTTCTGATGAGTGGAATCTCATATTGGAAGGCTGACGACTGCATGAAAATCATCAAGCACATGGAAGAAATTTATGCCAATAAGGATTACACCAATCTCTATTGGGATAACATGGTGTTGGATATTTATCCAGAACTTGATATACATGTGAAGGAGATAAAGGGTATCTATGAGATAGATACACCGGAGGAATTGAAGGAAGTAGAATTAAAACTTAATGAAAAATGAAAAAAGAATTAACACTGCAAGAAATACAACAGGCGTCTTTTGAAATATTGAAAAAAATCAAAGAGATTTGTGATAAAGAAGGATTTAAGTATGTTCTTTCTTGGGGTACGCTCATTGGTGCTGTACGTCACAAAGGGTTTATTCCATGGGATGATGATATTGACATTATGATGCCACGTCCTGATCATGATAAACTTATGAAATATATGGATGAGCATAAAGAAGAATTAAAGCCATTAGAAGTCTTTAATAATGATACTTGTCCTAATTATCCATATATGTTAACTCGTATAAGTGATTCAAGATACATATTAGATGTAGATAATGAAGATGACTTTGGTATAGGTGTGTTTGTTGATATTTATGTTGAAGATGGAGCAGGAAATTCTAAAGAGGAAGCTTTGTCTTTAATGCGTAAAACGCATGGGTATTGTTCTTTGATTTTTTTAGCAACCCGCCAACGTTATGTTTTCGGTTTAACTAAAGGCTGGCTAAAAAAAATAGTAAAGGTTCCTGCCTTTGTTTATGCACATGTTATGGGTAAAAAGTTCTTTGAAAAGAAATTAATGAAGTATGTAGACAAAGCCGATTATGACAACAGTTCCTGGGTTGCAAACATTATTTGGGGAACAGTCCCAGAATGGGAGATATTTCCTAAGTCGATTTTTGAAGATACTATAGATGCAGACTTTGGGGGGATAAAATTTAAAATACCTCGTCAATATGATAGTGTCCTGCGCCAAACTTATGGAGATTATATGCAATTGCCTCCTGAAAAAGACAGAATAGCTCATCATTTTTATTCAGCTTATAGAAAAGAAGGTTTGTAAGATGGGGTTATATCAAATGTTTAAGAAACAAGGTGGTTTCTCTCTTGTATATTCTTGGATTAAAAATGGTGTACTTTGTTATGCTATTGGACAAGTCTTAATCGGTGGCTTTTCAAAAAAAAACTTAGAGTTACTTAGATGTGGTGTAGAACTTAAATTATATAAGAAGTTAAGAAAGAAGTATCTTCCACTATTGAAGAATATTGATTGGGAAAATAATACAGCAATCAAACCTAGTTCTAAATATGTTTGGGTTTGTTGGATGCAAGGTTTGGAAAATGCTCCTTATCTTGTTCAGCAATGTTTACAATCTTTGAAAGATAATTTGAAAGATAGGAAAATAATATTGATTACTTCAGAGAATATTGAGCAATATACAAATTTCCCTTCTTATATTATAGAAAAGTATAAGAAAGGAATAATTACACATACTCATTTTAGTGACTTACTTCGTATAGAATTATTATGTAGACATGGAGGAACTTGGATAGATTCAACGGTATTTTGTTCTGGAGATAACATTCCTTCTTATATGTTGGATTCTGATTTTTTCTTGTTTCAAAACTTGAAACCTGGGTCTGACGCTTCGACTTTAAATGTTAGCTCTTGGTTTATGACAGCTAGTCCAAATCATAAGTTTGTACTTGCCGTGCGTAAACTACTTTGGAATTATTGGGAAAATAATAATAGGTTGATAGACTATTTTCTTCTTCATTATTTTATAGAACTTGTTGCTGAATATTATTCTGATGATTGGAAAAAAATAGTTCCATATCCAAATTCTATACCTCACATTTTATTGCTCCGATTGTTTGATTCTTATGACGAAGAAATTTGGTTAGCGTTAAAGAGTGTATGCCCTTTTCATAAACTTGCTTACAAGAGGAGTAAAGAGGATTTTGAAAAAAATGGTACTTATTATAAATATTTAATAGAAAACAGATATGAAAAATAAATTGAACTATATACTATACCCATTGATATGGATGTTTTTAATGTTTATTAGTTTGTTTCTCAAACCTCATTCTGATGACTACGAATTTCTGTATTATTTTAAAAATAATGCATGGGATGCAAATGGATATACATGGGTAAATGACTGTATTTTGTTGCCAAGAAATTACTGGAGACCCATAGAGGATGTCTTATTTACATTTGAAGCTCATTATCCATTTCTTTATCCATATTTTCATCATATGCTAATTGTTACATTATGTGTAATAGCTGGATATTTAGTTTTTAAACTTGGAGGTGTATTACAACTTAAAAAGAGTGTAAAGTATGGCATTTCATTATTCTTAATGTTTGCAACCACATCTATGGGTACAACATTAGATATTGGTGGCTTTATACAAGTATTAGCAACAGTATGTGGATTGGCTTCAATTTTGATGTGGATTCGAGGAACTAAATGTGGATATGTTATTTGGTTTATATTATGTGCAATTGCTTGTTTTTGCAAAGAAACGGGTTTCGTGTGGTTTCCTATAGCACCTTTATTTGCAGCCTTTTTGAAAGCTAAGAATCATAATTTAAATATTTTTCAGAAGGATGCTTTCTTTTCTGTTCTAAAAACTTGTTCTGTAGCTTGTATTGGAATATTTGTATATTTATTGTTATATATTTCAGTTTCACCAAGAAATATTGGAAAAGTTGCTACAGGTTCAGAAAAGAATACTACAGAAAATGTTATAACAGGAGATGAGAGTAAGACATTGTTTTCTACAGCCGTTAATACTCATAGCTATAAATTTACTCCTGCTGCTTTTGCTAAAAATGTATTTGTTTGTTGGGGTGCTGCAATTTTTCCAATAGATACGACGGCAATATACCAAAAGAATTATACATTGCTGGGTATTACAGTATTATTGAGTATTTATCCGTTTATTCTTATCATGCTTGCTATGTTACATTATATTAAGAAACATAGCTTCTCAGAATGGTTTTTACTCTTAATGATGTTAGTTTGTGTATCATCTGTTTCTTTAGTTCTAAGAGCTGGTGAAATATCGCCATATCCTAATTTGGCAATTATGGCTTTGATCCTTGGTCTATTCTTCAATGATTACCAATGGAAAAGAAAAAGAATTATAGCCTTGGTTATGTTTATTATTTCTACTATAATAGTTGATGCGCATAAATATTACATGTGTTATTGGGCAGCAGAGGATGCCTCTCTGATAGGTAAAAAATTAAAAGCAGAAACTAAAGATGCCTCTAATGTTCTTTTAATACAATATGGTGATTGGGAACATAAAAAAGATGGAGCTTTTGTAAGAAACCTTATTTATGATTTCTTTGAAGGTGGTGCAGCTGTTGCAGAATATAATTATAAGGCGCCAAATAGAATGAAAGTCATAAAATATGGAGGAATGGATGTCGCCTCATTAAAACTAAAGGCTGATAGTACAGCTCTCGCAAATAAACAAATGTATTCTGCTATTTGGATTGTAAGTGAAAATGAAATAACTGTCATTAATAAAAAATAAAAACGCTATGAAACAAAAAGTTACATTAATGATACCTGCTTACAATGAGTCGGCTGTGTTGAACAAATTGTTTGTGGAGCTTGACTCATTAATGGCTCGTCATAAAGAATATGATTGGGAAGTTCTTTTTGTAAATGATGGCTCAAAAGATGACACGCTAGACATTATCAAAGAGAAACGTGTTCATGACGATAGATATTGTTTTGTAAATCTTTCAAGAAACTTTGGTAAAGAGAAGGCTATGGCTGCTGGTTTTGATTATGCTACTGGTGATTGTCTGATTAATATGGATGCAGACTTGCAAGATCCTCCAAAATTGATTGATGAAATGTTGAAGTTATGGCAAGACGGGTATGATGATGTTTATGCAAAACGCAAGAACCGTGGAGAAGAAAGTTGGTTAAGAAAACACCTTTCTTTATCTTTCTATTGGTTGCTACAAAAGATGACGAAAATAGAAATCCTTCCCAATGTAGGCGATTTCAGACTTCTTGATCGCAGATGTATAGATGCATTGAGGCGTTTACATGAGAATGAAAGATATACAAAGGGTTTGTATTGTTGGATTGGATATAAGAAAAAAGAGATCCTTTTTGATAGAGGAGATAGAGCTGCAGGAAAATCTTCTTGGAATTTTTGGTCGCTGTTTGGTCTCGCAATAGAAGGTATTGTAACTTTCACTACAAAGCCTTTACGTATAGCAACTATTGCTGGTTTAGGAATAGGATTGTTTTGCTTTATCTATATGCTTTATTTTTTAGTGAAGACTTTAATATTTGGTGATACGACAACAGGTTTCCCAACATTGATAGTTGTGATGTTGTTTTTGGGAGGAATTCAACTTCTGTCATTGGGAATCATAGGTGAATATATTGCACGTATTTTTATCGAGACCAAAGGAAGACCTGTATATGTTGCTAGTGAATATAATGAAAAGAAAATTTGATTATGTTACAATCTTTATTCATAAAATATAAAGAAGCATTATTATATCTTTTTTTTGGAGCATTAACAACATTAGTGAACATTGTAACTTACTATCTGTTTTTTGATCTTTTTAATGTTGCAAATGTGACAAGTACTGTTGTTGCCCAATTTTTTGCAATAATATTTGCTTATGTAACTAATAAATTGTGGGTATTTAATTCAAAGAGTTGGCAGTTAAAAACTATTAGTTTTGAAATTTTTAGTTTCTTTGGTTGCCGCTTAACAAGTGCTGCGTTTGATGTAATCTTTATGTGGGTGTCAGTTGACATATTATCACTATGGCCAATATTGATGAAGGTTGTAGCAAATGTTATAGTTGTTGTTGTGAATTATTTTGCCAGTAAGTTGTTGATATTTAAATAACATAATCGGCTATAATATGATTAGTAAACAGTCTTCTATTATAATAAATAACCTAAAATGTATTTTGTGCATTGGAGTTGTTTATATTCATGGATTTAATTTAGAAGAGATTTCTTCGATAATGGGGGGGTAGAAAACTTTAGTCATTTTATGCAATTTGAACAATGGTTTCGTAGAGGAATTTTGGATGCAACTTGCGTTCCAATGTTTTTTGCAATATCTGGATATTTATTCTTTTATAAAATACCGGAAAATTGTAATTTTTCGGTATTCCCCCCAAAATGGAAGAGTAGAATTACTTCGATATTGGTACCTTACTTAATTGCAAATTTGATAACGGTAACTTTAGTGATATGCAGTGAAGGTAAAGTATTTTCTATGTCTAAGTTTTTGGCTGCTTTTTGGGATGGAAAGGGTGGCTCTCCTATAGATATTCCGACTTGGTATTTAAGAGACCTGATGATAGTTTGTTTATTTGCTCCTGCTATATATTGGGCAATTGCAAAAGCTAAATATACAATAGTTTTATTGTTTATTGCCGCTTGGTTGACAGGATTTTGGTTTACGTCATTGCCCGGCTTTGAAGTTAAATCATTTGTCTTTTTTACAATAGGAGGGTATTATGCATTAATAAAAAATGATGTGGTGAAATCTTTAGATTCACTAAGATACAAATGGACTATAGCTGTAGTATATTTGCTTTTTTGGATGGTTAGTCAAATGTATTCTATCGAATGGATATTAAGACTTTCTGTATTAATATCACTACCTTTGTGGATAATATTATCTTGTGGCGTATATAGATTATTAAAGATAGAATGTTCTAAGACTATTGTTTCTGCTACATTCTTTTGCTTTTTGTATCATATTGCGGTTTCGCACAGAGTTACGGCTTTGATAACATGTCTTTTGGGTCGTTCGGAAATAGGTTTGTTTATTAGCTTTTTTATTAGCGGATTATTGACTGTCTTATTATTTTTTATCTTATATTTTGGACTAAAAAGATTTTTGCCAAAAACCACTCGAATCTTAGTTGGTGGTAGGTAATATAATAGCCTAAAAAAATTGATTTACAAATAGTATTGTTTGATAATATTGAATCAGGAAAGTTTGTGCATATAAAGTAATGACTATTACGGAATATTGTCAATAAATCGCTTGAACATGTGTGGCTGGATTTATTACATAATTTCTGTTGACAATACTGTTAAATAAACTCTTATTTGTGTTATTATAGACCTTTTTAAATGAATTAATAAAATTTGATAGTATAAATGAAAATAGCATTTGTTAGCGTCCGTGGTATTCCTAATAACTACGGAGGCTTTGAGCAGTTCGCTGAGTATATCTCGGTGGGCTTGGTGAAGCGTGGACATGAGGTTACGGTGTATTCTCCTTCTTATCATCCCTATAAGGATGATGAGTACAAAGGTGTGAAAATCAAACATATCTATAGTCCTGAGACTTGGATGGGTGGTAGTATCGGTTCTTTCTTTTACGACTTCATGTCGCTGAAGGATGCCTTAAAGCGTGAGAACTTCGATATCATCTATGAGGCAGGATATACGAGCATCATTCCTGCCTTCATCTGGTTCGATGTGAAGAATGTAACCAAGAGTATTGTGGTTACTAACATGGATGGACTGGAATATAAGCGTACTAAGTTCAACAAGTGGGTGCGCAAGTTCGTGTTCTGGGAGGAGAGAATGGCAGTGAAACATAGTCATTATCTGATTGCAGACAACATGGGTATTCATGATTACTACAAGGAGAAATATGGCAAGGATAGTAAGTTCCTGGCATATGGTGCCGACATCCATGATGACTATAATGTGGAACATCTGAAGGAGTATGGCTTGAAACCTGAGGAATACTATATTCTGGTAGCCAGACTGGAGCCGGAGAATAATATCGTGATGGCCATTGAGGGTTACTTGCATTCTAATGAGAATGGCAAGCGTCCTCTGATTGTAGTTGGTAAAACCAATACTCCTCATGGTAAGGAATTGGTTGCCAAGTATGGCAAGGAAAAGGGTGTGAGATTTGTAGGTGGTATCTATGACTTCAACAAACTGAATTCTATCCGTCACTTCTCTAAGGCTTATTTCCATGGCCATAGTGTGGGTGGTACCAATCCTTCTCTGTTGGAAGCGATGGCTTCTGAGTGCTTTATCCTTGCTAACGATAACATCTTTAATCGTGCTGTGTTGAAGGATAACTCTTTGTACTATCCTAATGCAGAGAAGGTGACTGAGATGCTGAATGACATAGAGAATATCTGTACACTGCATAAGAAGAACTTCACTGATGGCAACGTGGAGGAAATCAAGAATGAGTATTCTTGGGAGCACTTGGTGGACCAGCATGAGGAATACTTCAAATGGTTGTTGGAACAGAAACGATGAACCAATCTAAAGATTTACTTTTAAAATTTCTTCGAGCAGTTCTCTTTGGTGAGAAACTGTATGCTTCTGATTTTGCGGAAGCAGATTGGAAAAGCATCTTTCAATTGGCAGATGAACAAACTGTCTCAGCTTTGCTGCTAGACGGGATGAGTCTGCTGCCTTCTGAGTGCATCACAATTCCTCTGGGTGATAAGTTGAAGAGGATTGCAACGATGCAACACATCGAACAGATGAACCGTCTACATCGGAAGGTCATTGTAAAGATTGACCAAGCCTTGAAATCTGAGGGAATTCCTGTTGTCTTTATGAAGGGGCAAACAACAGCTTTGCGCTATCCCAATCCTTTGCATAGAACACCAGGCGATATCGACTTTGTTGTGAATCCTAAAGATTTCAAGAAGGCAATGGAGGTGCTGGAAAAAATAGGAAAAGTAGATCATGATTTGGTTCATGAACATCATGGTATGGCATGGGTAGATGGAGTGACAGTAGAGCCTCATTATAAGGTTCACAATTACCAATCTCCATCTACCGATCATGCTATGCAGGAAATGTTCGCTTCGGTATTTCCATCAGAGTTGTCTTCTGCTGATATGGATGGGTATGCAGTACCTGTATTTCCTCCAACCTTTGAGAGTGTATTCCTGATATCGCACATGATAAACCATGTATATGAAGAAGGATTGGGATTGAGGCAGGTGATAGATTATGCCATGTTCTTATTGAGTTGTGCAGACAAGATAGACTGGTTGCAGCATCATGAATATCTGCATCAGATGCACATGGAAAGGGCATGGAGAATCTTTACTTGTATTTGTGTTGATTATCTGGGAATGTCCTTACCATCACAAGTGGAGCCTTTTTCTCATCAAGAGAAGGTATGGGCAGAAAAGATGATGACTGACATCATGAGAGTTGGCAACTTCGGTAGAGGTGAATATGTATTTCACCATCGTGGATTCAAGGATGCCTTCAATAACTATTGTTGGGTTGCTAAAAGGTGCTGGTATCTTGGCTTTGTCTGTCCTAGTGAAGCAAGGTGGTGGATTATATCGAAGGTGAAGCGTTTCTTATGGAAGAAATCGTTTAAGAAATAGGAATAATTAAAAGTATATAGAAAATGGAAGTAATAAAGACTGATATTGAGGGCGTGCTCATCATTGAGCCTCGCCTGTTTAGAGATGCTCGTGGCTATTTCTTCGAGAGCTTCAGCGAGCGAGAGTTTAAAGAGAAGGTAGAGCCATTGGTTGGCTACAAGGTAGAGTTCTGCCAGGACAACGAGAGCATGAGTTCTTATGGTGTGATGCGTGGCTTGCATTTCCAGAGACCTCCGTTTACCCAGAGCAAGCTGGTGAGATGCGTGAAGGGTAGAGTGCTGGATGTTGCCGTGGATATCCGCAAGGGGTCGCCGACATACGGTAAGCATGTGGCTGTGGAACTGACTGAAGATAATCATCGTCAGTTCTTTATTCCTAAGGGCTTTGCGCATGGTTTCGCTGTGTTATCAGAAACTGCTGTATTCCAATATAAGTGTGATAACTTCTATCACCCAGAGGCTGATGGTGGTATCTCTATCTTGGATGAGAGCTTAGGCATTGATTGGCGCATTCCTACGGAACACGCTAATCTTTCGGAGAAGGATACGAAACATGAGGTGCTGAAGGACTTTGAAAGTCCTTTCGAGTATTAAAAGAAAGAGGCTTTCCTAAAAAAATGAGGTAATATTTTTCGAATCTCTCCGTCTCCCTTTAGCCAAAGGGAGCTCCACCTCTAACCAAGCCTTCCTCCTCAGAAGGAAGGATGTAACCGCCCTCCGGTGCTCAGAACCGCTTCGCTCTAAGGTTGGCGGACCATCAAAGGTCTTCGCCATCTTGTGCGGGATGGGACCGCCTGGGGATAAAGGAAATATACGTAGTGTGTGATTTTGGAAAGTCATGGTTATTGGTCACGCTTGTTAATAGAGCCCTATCTCCCCCATTAGGCGTTTTTGGGAATCCGAATTTTTAAAAGGTTCAACCTAAAAACTAGGGTGATTTGCAATCTCTTTTGCTATTGTCATTTCATGTTATATTTTTAAAGCGAAGAGGTTGTTCTTATTGTATGCTTAAATCATGGGCTTGATATACATATAATTTTAAATATTAAAATAATTTATCTCAATATATAGCTATGAAAGTTATAAGTTTTATAAATATGAAAGGTGGTGTAGGAAAAACCACTTTGGCGACTAATGTTTGCCATTATTTAGCAACGAATGAGAATAAGCGTATTTTGCTAGTTGATATAGATCCTCAGTTTAATGCAACTCAGTGTTTTATGTCTGGTGATGAATATATCGAGTATTGTTCACAAAAACGTGATACAATCTGTAACATATTTGAGCCAAATATAGTCAAGAAAATTAGTTCTGTTGACGGGGAAATGCCTTGTAAAGAAAGAACTTTTAAAGATATTAAACCGTTAAAGATCAAAGATAATCTCTATATCCTTCCTGGTAATTTAGAATTGTTTAAGATAGAAATATCTGCTCAGTCGGGATGTGTAAATCGATTGCATCAATACTTGACGGAGATTAATTCTATATATAAGTTGGATTATGTGATTATTGATACTCCTCCAACTCCTTCAATTTGGATGACCAGTGCCTTGATCGCGAGTGATTATTATATGATTCCTGTAAAGGCAGATCCTTTGTCTTTAACTGGTATTGACTTGTTGAGAAGTATCATTAGACAGAAAAATGAAAATTTTGATTTGCATGTTAAGTGTTTAGGTCTGGTATTGATGATGACAGAAGAAAAAACGCGAGTTTATGGAGCGGCAAGAAAGAATCTTGAGATACATGCTTTCTGGAAAAAGTATTTGTTTAAATGGGAAATTCCAAAATCAATTAATGTTGCCGAACATCAATTGAATCAGGAATTTATCTTAGATTCAGGAAATGCTAATGTTAAAACAGCATTGTCGAGAATTGTTAATGAAATGTTATCTAGAATAAAATAGTCAATATGAGAAAGTTTTCAGAAAATAAAGTACAAAGTTTTAAAAAATTTGTGCAAGAATTATCTTGGATCTTTGATACTTATAAAGGTAATACTTTTAGCGACTTATATGATTTTCTTGCTCAGCAGGAGCAAAATAAGAGTTTAGAGTTGCATAAATGTTCTATTCCGAATGACAAAGAATATTTAGTCGGCGTTTTGCCGAGATTGTTCCAAGACAAAGAGTTATTCCTTACCAAAGGTGATATTTTGGATTTTGCGGAACAGGTGCTGGATTTGCATCTTAGTAAGGCTGCCAAACGATCTAAGATAGAGTATATTGGTATGATAGTTTGTGAAGTTTCAAATTCAAACAACAAAAAACTTGGAAAATTAGTTGATGCATTAAATCGTATATTAAATAATGAAAAAGACATGAGTGATTTTAAAAAGGCACGAAAGGAGCCCGATTTCTCATGGAATGAAACGATAGCAAAATTAGGTGGTTATTATGGGGAGACTAATGAATGAGGATTTTGATAGATTGCTGGAATTCCTTAACAATTATAACCTAACTGCATCTGTAGGCGATAAAGATTTTCGGAAGATTTTAGCAAGTTGTCATAAAAGATATTATTCTTATCTCGTATTTGTTGTCGAATTAAACCAGCAAAGTGGATTTTCTATACAAGAGAACCAATATGATTATTTATTAGAGTCAGTCTCTGATGTTGGTCAATCTCTATTTTCCTTTATGAATGGTTGCTACAAAGGGGCATGCTTATTGTTGAGAAGTTCTATCGAAAACTTTATCAAGGCTGTTTGTTTGAAAGAAAATCCCAATATTATATCGGAAAAAAGTGTGTACAAAATATTTGACTTAGCGAAGGTATCAACTGTTTTTCAAATGTCTAAAAGCGGGTTGTATGATTCAATACACAATCAATATGTTGAACTTTGTAAAGATGTACATACAGCATCTATATTAAATATGGATCATATTACTGCTCTCAATGTTTTCCCTAAGTTTGATTCTAAAAAGGCAGAACAGGTGTGTTGTCATTTTAATGTTTTGCTGTCTGCATATGTAACTCTGCTTTCAGTGGTTTATAATGATTTTTATCATTCTTTGTATTATAAAAATAAGGAAATCGTAGCTGCAAGTATCTTAACTTCATTCAAAAAGGAAATTAATAACATTGAAGAATAGGAAATGTTTTCGGTAAAAGTAAAAGTCTTTACGGCCCCTTCGGTTTCCCTTGTAGGTGACAGCCCCCGCAGGAAGGTTCTTAACCCACTCCCAAGCCCTCGCCCTTTCCAAAAGGGCAAGGGATGTAACCGCC
>ERZ1026858.295-NODE-295-length-28038-cov-5.312726_pt1 | contig 28038 bp, 20 predicted proteins | sample MGYA00380159_ERZ1026858 | MGnify/ENA primary metagenome ERZ1026858 (study PRJEB33269, sample SAMEA4719795) | human gut metagenome | biome: human-associated habitat; feature: organic feature; material: feces | place: Cameroon | collected 2013-10 ...
GGCCCGGCCAGCGGCTGGACCCTGACGATGGCAGGCGGCGGCTGGCAATACTTTGCCGCGGACGCTGCCCAGACCAAGGCTGTATTGGGCGAACAGTTTGAACAGCCCGGCCCCGTGCCCGCTGAAACCGCCCGCGCCATGCAGGCACAGGCCGATGTTCTTTTGAACCTTGGCAACGCGGTAGACAACCAGCTGCCCAGCAAACTGTTTGACTACTTTGCTGCGGGCAAGCCAGTTTTGCACCTCTGCGTGATCGAAAACGACCCTGCCCTGCCCTATCTGGCCCGCTATCCGCTGGCGCTGGTGCTGCACCAAGGCCAAGCTGATGCTGCGGATATTCTGCACCGCTGGCTGGGTGAAGTGTGCGGTAAACAGCTGCCCTTTGGGGAAGTGTGTGATCTCTTCCCTGAGCTGGTGCCGCAGGCGGTTGCGGCTGAATTTGTGAGGTGGCTAATGTGAAGGTACTCTGGCTTGTCAGCATCACCATCCCTGCTGCCGCGGATGCCTGCGGTTTGCAGGCAAAAGAGATCGGCGGGGGTTGGCTTTCCGGCGCGCTGGGCGGCATGACCGCCGCACCGGACGCCCCGGCCCTTACCGTTGCCAGCGTGGATGCCCGCGCGGAAGCTTTAACCGTTTGCAGCAAAAACGGCGTAAGTTTTGCACTGGTTCCCACCGGAAGTGTGGAAAACTTTTCTGCCCTGCTCAAAAAGATTGCCCCGGATCTTGTCCATATCTGGGGCACCGAGTACGCCGCCGCCCGCACCATGCAGCAGGCGGCCCAGGCGGCAGGGGTGCCGGTGCTGGTGGGCATCCAGGGCGTGATGGTTGACTGTGCCCTGCACTTGAATGACGGCGTGCCAGCACGGCTGCTGCACTCCTGCGCGGTGCAGCATTTGATTGACCGTTATGTGCCAGGCGGGCTGCTGGACGTGAACCAGGCCCGTTTTGACACCCTTGCCCAGAGCGAAGCCGCCGTGCTGGCCAACGCCCGCCATGTGACCGGGCGCACCAGCTTTGACCGTTCCGCCGTTCAAAAGCTGGCTCCGCAGGCCAGTTATTACCCCTGCAACGAAACGCTGCGCCCGGAGTTTTACACCCCGCCGGTGTGGCATCCCCGCACCTTTGGCGAAGCGCCGGTGCTGCTGCTCAGCCAGGGCAACTACCCGCTCAAAAACCTGCATACCGTGCTCAAAGCGCTGCCCGCCGTGCTGGCGCAGTACCCCGGCGCGGTGCTGCGGGTGGCGGGCTGGCCCCCGCTGGACAAAGGCCCGCTGCTGCGCCCGGTGATTGACTGGATGTTCCCCTACCAGACCTGGTGCAAACAGCTGATCCACCGCCTGGGGCTGGCGGACCATGTGCAGTACACCGGCCCGCTGGATGCCGCCGCCATGCGGCAGGCTTACCTGGATGCCGATCTCTTCCTGTTGCCGTCTTACAGCGAGAACAGCCCCAACAGTCTGGGCGAAGCCATGCTGCTGGGTCTGCCCTGCGTGGCCAGCGCGGCAGGCGGCATCCCGGATATGCTGCAAAGCGGCGTGCAGGGGATGCTGTACGGCGCCGCCGGGGATGATGCCGCCCTGAGCGCGGCCATTTTACAGGTGCTTGCCCTGCCGGACCACGGCACGGCGCTGGGCACCGCCGCGCAGATCCGCGCCCGGGTGACCCATGACGCGGCCAAAAACGCCGCACAGATGATTGAAATTTACCGCAAAGTCCTGCAAAGGGAGGGAGCGCTGTGAGCCTGCCCGCCATTGGGGTGGTGATCCCCTGTTATAAGGCCGAGCACACGCTGCGCCAGACGGTTGAAAGCGTGCTGCAGGGTGCGCCGGACAACTTGCAGCTGGTGCTGGTGGAGGACGGCAGCCCGGACGGCACCGGCGCGTTGTGTGATGCCCTTGCCGCCCAGGACCCCCGCGTTACCGCACTGCACCAGCCCAACGGCGGGGCCTCCGCCGCGCGCAACGCGGGGTTGGATACACTGTGCCGCAGCGGTACCGAGTGGGTACTGTTTGTGGATGCTGACGATACCCTGCTGCCGGGGCTGTGGCAGGCGCTGCCCGCTGCATTTGATGCGCAGCCGGGCCTGATTTTATACGGCATGGTGCGCGCCAGCGGCCCTGCCCCCAATCCGCTGGCCCCCGGCTGCTATGCCGGCCCCACCGCGCTGGGGGATGCGCTGGACCCGCTGCTGTTTGAAAGCGGCTACCTCGCCGCCCCCTACCCCAAGCTGTTCCGGCTGGATGTGATCCGCCGGAACAAGCTGCGGTTTGACCCGGACTTAAAAATCAATGAAGATGTTTTGTTTAATCTTCAATATTTGCGGTTTTTGCTTTTTTTACAAAAAAACTCTGCCATTTATTGCCTTGCAGGTGTATACTATAATCAGAATGATATGCTTGCGGGCAGTCTGTCCCGCTCCCTGCGGGGGGATTTGCTGGACGCCGAGGCTGTGACCCGCCCCGTGCTGGAAGCATTCTTGACGGATGCCAAGCTGCCTGCACCAGAAATTGACCGCCTGGTGCAAAAAAGCCGGGTGCGTGCCGCGTTAAATCAATATGGGCTGCTGACCGGCTGCCCCGGCCGCATGCCGTTTGCCCAGCGGCGGCAGCTGTTTGCCCGCATTTTGCAGGATGCTGATGCCCGCGCAGCCCTGCGCGCCCGCCTGGCCGCGGACCCCAACCGCCTGCTGGCGCTGCCCTACCGGCTGGGGGTATTTTTGCACAGCGCCTGGCTATTGGCCGCTTATACCCAGCTGAAAAACCGCTTTTTATGAGAGGAACGTTTTGCATGCCGAACCCGACCATTTCCATTGTGACAACTGTATATGACGCCAAGGATTACATTCCCCGCACGGTGCGCAGCATTCTGGCCCAGAGCTTTACGGACTTTGAGCTGCTGCTGGTGGAGGATGGCAGCCCCAACGGCTGCGGCGAGCTGTGTGATGAGCTTGCCAAAACCGACCCGCGCATCCGGGTGTTCCACAAGGAAAACGGCGGCCCGGCCTCCGCTTTGAACGTTGGGCTGGACAATGCCCGCGGGGATTACATCGGCTTTGTGGATTCGGACGACCTGGTGGATCCGGATCTCTACGAAACACTTTTGAATGCCATCCGCGAAAATGACGTGCGCATTGCCTCCTGCAATGCCGACGCGGTGGACGAGCAGGAAAAGCCCGTGCCGGGGGCTGGGGTCAACATCAACATTGCCGGGCGGCACATGGCCATGGAGCTGCTGCTGGATACCTTTAAAACCGGCGGCTTTTACGGGCTGCTGTGCTGGAACAAGCTGTTTGACATCCGCCTGTTCCGCGATAAAGGCGTGCATTTTGACGAAACCATGTTCTTTGGCGATGACGCCAGCGAGCTGCACCGCGTGTATGACGGCGAGTATGTTTACTGTGTGCCGCGCGTGCTGTACCACTACCGGCGGCGCGGCGGCCAGATGACCGAGGTGCTGTTTCCGCCGCGGCGGCTGGATGATTTGAAAATGTACTGGAACTGGCTGGGCTGGTTTGCCGCGCAGCCGGACAAAACCGAATATAAAGGTTATTATGAATGGGCCGTGGCATGGTACTGGAAGGTGTTTTACCTGTTCTGGTGCCAGGCCAGCGAGGCCGGAGCCATGGCAAAGCTGAAACCGGAATTTTTGAAGCACAAAAAGCATCTGGACAGCATTTTGCCGGACATCCTGCGCTGCCCGCATGTGCCCGGTGCCGAAAAAGCGCGCGCTGTGCTGTTCTGCGCCGCACCGGGGCTGACCTACACGTTGGCACATGCCCGCGGCAAGCTGCACGGCAGCAAAACGGACTGAGGAATGAGGGGGAAAAACAAGATGGAACATATTGCAGTTAGTGTGATCGTTCCCATTTACAACGCGGAGCCCTGGCTGGAAGAGTGCGTGCAGAGCATTCTGGACCAGGATTTCCCGGCCAGCTACGGCACGATCGAAGTGCTGCTGATCGATGACGGCGCAACGGATGGCAGCGGCGCTTTGTGTGACCGCCTTGCCAAGCGGGACAACCGCATTAAAGTGGTGCACCAGGAGAACCAGGGGCTTTCCGGCGCGCGCAACACCGGCATTGATATGGCCCACGGCCGCTACTATGCCTTTATTGACAGCGACGATGTGGTGCGCCCGGCATACCTGAAAAAGATGTACGAAGCCTGCGAAGCGCACGATGCCTACATGGCGATCTGCGCAGTGGAGGACGTACAGGAGAACGGCAAGCCCCTGCCGGAGCCGGTGTTCACCCCGCCCACGCAGGAAGGTGTGTTCCGCGGCAAGGATCTGCTGAATGATTTTTATGCCCCCAACGGCACTTATTACACCGTTGCATGGAACAAGCTTTACCGCGCCGAGGTGTGGAAGTTGCTGCATTACCCGGAGGGCCGCCTGCACGAAGATGATTTTGTGGCGCACCGGCTGTTCTGGCGGTGCGATAAAGTGGTGTGCCTGCCGGATGTTTTGTACAATTACCGCCTGCGCTCCGGCAGCATTATGCGCACCAGCCTGAAGCCCGGCGCATTTGACGCCGTGGACGGCCTGGCAGACCGGTACCGCTTTTATGTGGAGAACGGCGCGGACCGTTCGGTGATTGATTCGGCTTATGCTGCCTGTTGGCGGCGGTATCTTTTCCTGTGCGCCAAGGTGCGCCAGAACCCGGAGCCGCAGCTGGTCAAGGCCATCAGCAAGGAGCAGTTTCTGATGCAGGGGCTGATCAGCTACCTGCCCAACTGCCGCCACATGAAAATGACCGAAAAGCTTTCCGCCGCTCGCTGGGCCATGATGCCCGCCGAAAGCCTTTGCCCGGCGAAGTGAATGTTTACGGGAGCTTTCCAGCCTTTTTTGAAAAAAAGGCTTCGGCGAAAAAACTTTAATAATAGTAAAATATAAAAATAGGGATTGGACAGCGAACGGGTAAAACAAAATACGCCCAAAACATATCGAACCACGCGTTTTCCCCATAGAGACCGTAGGGGTGCACATTGTGCGCCCGCTGACCTAATGTCATAGCGTTTTTCCAAGGATTGTATATGGGACAAACGGCCACGGGACGATGCAAGCATCGTCCCCTACATATGGTTTTTAGGTTTGCGATAACCATTTTACGTTTTTCCCCAACGCGATAAGGACATCGCGCCCTACGGAATATTTTGCCGCTCATCACGCACTTTCAAACATTCCAAAACCTAATATTTCCTGAGCGGCGCTGCGCGCCGCGGTCCACCACCATTATTCTTTATTCTTTTTTAATTATTCTTTACCTGCCCCATTCCTAATTAACCTCCTAACTCCTCCCTCCTACTTCCTACTTCCTACCTCCTAACTATTCCTCCGTCCACACCAAACTTTCAAACAAACGAAAAAAGGGGTTGTCCATTTTGCCGCTGCGCTCGCCGAATACACCGCGCAAACCGCGCATTTTGCTGGTTCCGCCGCCGGAGCTGCCGGTTCCTGCCGTGCAGGGCGGCGCGGTGGAAACCCTTGTCACCCACCTGATCCGTGAAAATGAACGGGCGGGCAAGCTGGATTTGCTGTGCGCCAGCATCCCGGACCCGGAAGCAGCCGCCCAGGCACAAGGGCTGCAGCACACCAAAATGCTGTACGTTGCCAAGCCCCGCGGCGTGCGCCGGTATTACCCCATGGTGTTTCTGGAGCGCTGCTTTGGCGTTGCCGCCCCATATGACCCGTGGTATCAAAAGGTTCAGCTTTCCCTTGCACTGGAGCTGCCCACGCCAGACCTGATTGTGGCAGAGGGCGGCACCCTGACCCAGTGCAGCGCCATCAGCAAAATGTTCGGCAAGCGGCGCTGCCTGGCCCACCTGCACGGCCAGACCAGCTGCAGCCATGAGATGGACGCCATTTACGGCGGTATTCTGGCCCTGAGCGAGTTTATCCGCGATGATTACCTCAAAACCAGCGAGCTGGACCGCAAGCATGCCTACATCCTGCACAACTGCATTGATACCGCCCGCTTTGTGCCCGGCCCGGCGGATGCTGCGCTGCGGGCTTCCCTCGGCTTTGCCCCGGAAGATTTTGTTGTGCTGTTCTGCGGCCGCCTGGAGCCGGATAAGGGCATCCACAAGCTGTTGGAAGCGATGGAGAATATCCATGACCCGCGCATCAAGCTGCTGATTGTGGGCAGCCCGTTCTTTGGCCGTACCCAGCAAAGCCCGTTTTTGCGCAAGCTGGAACAACAGGCCCAGGTCCTTGGCGACCGGGTGCGCTTTACCGGCTATGTGCCCAATGATTCGATGCCGGAATATTACCGCCTGGCGGACCTTGTCTGCGTGCCCACCTTGGTGGAGGAAGCCGCCGGGCTTGTGGCAGTGGAAGCCATGGGCTGCGGCCGGCCAGTACTGGCCACCCGCAGCGGCGGCATGCCGGAATATCTGGACGGCAGCCAGGCTGTGCTGGTGGACCGTGACGGCAATGTAGCCGGGCAGCTGAGCTTTGCCATCCGCATGCTGTACGAACACCCGGACCTGCGCGCCCAGATGAGCACCGCCGGTGCAAAGACGGCACAGCGCTATTCTTCTGCACGCTTTTACGATGATTTTGTGCGCATCGTGTACGATTTTGGAGGTCACTTATGGAACAGCCCGCCATCTGTGTGATCGTACCGGTGTACAAGGCGGAGACCACCCTGCCCCGCTGCATTGAAAGCGTGCTGACCCAGCAGGTGCCGGGCGGCCTGCGGCTGATTTTGGTGGATGACCAGAGCCCGGATCGCAGCGGCGAAATCTGCGATGCTTACGCAGCAAAGGATCCCCGTGTGATGGTACTGCACCGCAGGGAACGCGGGGTTTCCGGCGCGCGCAATGCCGGGCTACGGGCCGCCACCGGCGAATATATTGTATTTTTGGACAGTGACGATGCCCTGCGCCCCGGCGCTTTGGCCGCCGCCCTTGCGGCACAGGCCGCTGCCCCCAACGCTTTTGTGCTTTGGCACTACACCATGCAGCTGGACGATACCGCCCCTGTAACCTCGGCGGCCTGCCCGGCCCAACAAAGTGACCTGGCCCGCCTGCACCTGGACTGCCTGATCGCCATGCCGTGGAACAAGCTTTACCGGCGCACATACGCCCAGCAGCTTGCCTTTGACCAGGCTTATACCCTTGGCGAAGATTTGCAGTTTGTGCTGGATTATCTGGCTCTGCTGGGGCACTGCCAGCCGGATTTCAGCTATCTTGTGCTGGAAAGCGCCCTGACCTTTTACGATTGCAGCCGCACCGGCACCCTTTCCACCAAGTACCACGCCAATTACTGCGAAATTTGGCCCAAACATTTTGCCAAGCTGAACGCCGCCTGCACCGCTGCTGCCTGCCCGCCGCAGGATATGCTGCCGCTGCACCGCGCGGAATTGCAGGTTTTGGCCGAGGGTGCCGCGGACATTTTGCGGCGGGACCCCGATGCCATGCCCGCACGCCGCGCCAAAGCCCGCACCGCGCTGCAAAGCCCATGGCTGAAAAGCCTGCTGGATACAATGCGCCATGAGCACTGTTATAGCCCCTATTACCTGCCCTGCCGCTGGAACAGCCTGCGTCTGCTATGGATGTTATCCGAAGCTGCGCGCACGCAGAGCCCCCTGTTCGGCAAGCTGGACTGGGCTGGGTATTATTTGCTGCTGGGCCGCATGAAGCGCGGCTGAACCGCAGCCTGCTTTATCTCTGGTATTACAGTACATTTTCCCCAGGCAGCGCCACTGGCTTGCCTGGGGTTTTGTTTTTGCATCGTCAGGTTTTTGGGGTTGTAGATTGTATTCACCTGCTTAACATGGTATAATGGGGCAGAATTATCTCTTTGTACTATTTTTAACACATTTGGGAGAATTATTTAATAGTCAACCACTGCAGCGGCACTGCTTTTATGTGTTTGGCCGCTAAATCTGTTTTGGAGTGTTTTAGATGATGTTTTTATCGCGTGCAGAGTCCTCTTATCTGCACCAGCACCTAAGCGTTGTGCGCCATGCCACCCTGGACCCGGAGGGCCCCGGTGTGCTGCGCATTCACCTGCTTCCTTGCAAAAAAGCACGGCGCAATGTGCCGTTTGTTGCACTTTTGAACGGGCAGGATATTTTGCCGCTCAGCGTTTCCTGGGCCATTCTGCTGGCAGGGCTGATGGATGCCTTGCAGCCTTTTGAGGGCAAGGAAATCACCGAGGACCAGTGGGCCGCCATTGCCGCCCAGGCGGTGGAAACCACCGCTGCCGTTTACCCCAAAACGGCCCCTGACCAGATCCGCGCGGATTTGAATGCCATGCTGACCTCCTTCCGCGCGCTGGCCGCCGGGCAGGAACCGCCCGTGCATGTGCAGCCGATGGACCTTGGCTCTTACGCCCGCTATATGGCAGCCCCCCACCGTATGGACCTGATGGTAAGCTCCATGGAAAAGGACGGTGCCTGGCACTGCAACCAGAAATGCCTGCACTGTTACGCCGCCAACCAGCCCCTTGGCGCGGTGAAAGAGCTGGATACCGACCAATGGCTGGCTGTTATCCAAAAATGCCGCGCGGCGGGCATTCCGCAGCTGACCTTTACCGGCGGCGAACCCACCATGCGCAATGACCTGGTCAGCCTGGTGCATGCCGCACAGTGGTTTGTTACCCGGCTGAACACCAACGGCCGCATGCTGACCAGCGCCCTTTGCCGGGAACTGGCGGACGCCAGCCTGGACAGCGTGCAGGTCACCCTGTATTCGGCAGATAAAGCCATCCACAACACGCTGGTGGGTGCCCCCGGCTATGCGGACACCATCAGCGGCATCCGCAATGCGGTGGAGGCGGGGCTGAATGTCAGCATCAACACCCCGCTGTGCAGCCTGAACCAGGATTACACCGCAACGCTGGCGCTGGCCAACTCTCTCGGTGTGCGCTATGCCACCTGCAGCGGGCTAATTCCCACCGGCGGGGCCGAAACCGACCCCAGTAAGGCCACCCGCTTAACGCCGGAGGCACTGACCGCCGTGCTGCGCCCCGCGATGGCCTATGCTGAACAAAACCACATGGAGATCAACTTTACCAGCCCCGGCTGGCTGCCGGATGCGGTACTGTTGGACCTTGGCTTTACCCAGGTGCCCAGCTGCGGGGCCTGCCTTTCCAACATGGCCGTTGCGCCGGACGGCACCGTTCTGCCCTGCCAGAGCTGGCTGCGGGAGGGTTCCAGCCTGGGCAACATCCTGCATGACCCCTGGCACAAGATCTGGAATGCCCCCGCCTGCCGCCGTGTGCGGGAAGAAAGTGCGAAAATGGAACACATCTGCCAGCTTGGCACAACCGTTCCCGCACAGGGAGGTTTGTGATGAAACAATCCGTTTTACGCTTTGCCGCGCAGCTGTGGGCCATGCTGGCCGTTCTGCTGCTGTTTGTTGCCGCCGCCCTGCCCGCCCATGCGGATGACGGCGACATGGATGAGATCACCCACTATACCGTAACAGTGAACACCCGCGCCGATGGCTCCGCCGATATCACCTATGAGCTGGACTGGAACGTGATCGGCGGCAGTCTGGATGAACCGCTGACCTGGGTGCGCATCGGCCTGCCCAACAGCCACAACGACAGCCTGGTCAACCTGACGCCGGATACAGTTCTTAACGTAAGTTCCGTGGATGACGGCGGTTCCTTTGCCAAGGTTGATTTTATCAACGCCTACTTCCCGCCGGATATTGCCGCCACCATCGGCGCACAGAGCAGCGTACACTTTGCGTTCCAGGTACACCAGTCCCATCTGTTTTTGCTGAACGAGGACGGCAACGCCGACTACAGCTTTACCCCCGGCTGGTTCGATGATTTGTGTGTGGATGAGCTGACCATCCGCTGGGTGGCGCTGGACGGTATCCAGGCCGATAACGACAGCCAGGACGGCAACTATCTTGTGTGGAACTTTGGCCCGCTGGACCATGGCGAAAGCGCCACGGTGCATGTCAGCGTTCCCGCCCAGACAGCACAAAACTACTCCCCCGATGCTGCCGCAACGGACAGCGAAATGTATTATGACGACAGTGACCGGGTATTGGTTTTCTTCTTCGTGCTCCTTCTGGTCATTATCGTGATTGCGCTGATCACGGTTTCCGTTTCCCGCACAAACAGGGTCTGGAACGGTGGTTTTGGCGAGGATGACCCCGACGACTGGTACTGGTATTCCAACGGGCACACCCATATCCATGTTGCCCGCAATCTGCCCCCGCCGGAAGGCTACCATCGCGTTCCCCCACCCGCAAACTTCAAGGCCGGGGGCGGAAAGACCCGCGGCGGTGGTGCCGGGCGGCGCAGCGGCGGTTCGGACCACTCCAACCATTCCAGCTGCGCGTGTGCGTGTGCCTGTGTTTCCAGCTGTGCATGCGCCTGCGCGTGTGCGGGCGGCGGCCGCGCCGGGTGCAGTGCCAAAAACTTTTATAAAATTACCGTGAAAAAAGCTGATTGACAACGGAGGGCAAAGCCATGAGCCTGGAAGATCAATACGATGCCTGGGTGCGCAGTGTGACCGGTACAGGCCGCCGCAGCGCTACCAAACAGGACCGCGATGCCGCGCAGAGCAGCCTGGACGCCATGCAGGCCCAGCTGGACGCTTTGGCCGAAAGCCAAAAACGCCAGAAATCTGCCGCGGACGCTCTGAACGCCGTGCAGCGCGCCGGCGCCGCCACCGCGGACAGTGTGCGCCGCATGAGCAGCGAGCTGACCCAAAGCCTGCGCCAGGACGGCCTGCTGGGCGGCAAAACCGCACAGCCTGCCCCCGCAGCAGAACCGGTAAAAGCCGGCCCGGAAAACTTTAATGGCCTGGCCGACCGGGTGCGCCAGCAGGTGCTGGGGCAGGATGCCTTTGTGGGGCAGGTGGTCAAGGCGTTCCGCCGCCCCTTTGTGATGGGCACCGCCGATACCGCCCATGCCCGCGGCAGCATGCTGCTGTGCGGCCCCACCGGTACCGGGCGGCACTATGCCCTGACCTGCATTGTGGACGAGATGGCAGGCCGCGGACTTTTGCACAGCGCCCTGATTGAAACGATGGATTTATCCCTGTACCCCGGCCCCGCACAGGAAAAGCTGTTTTTGCAGGACCTGTATGCCGCCTTGCAGTCTGACGCCGAGGTTCTGGCCTTTGACCATTACGAAAGCTGTGCATCCAATTACCTGAACATGCTGGCAACGCTGGCCATTGACGGCACCCTGCCGCTGACCAGCCGCTATGTATTGCAGCGCGGCATTCTGGTGGATGTGGGCACCGCCCTGGCCCCCGGCGCGATCGGCGAATTGCAGGCTGCCGGCAAGTATTTTGTATTTTTCTCCAACCGGGACGAAACCGCCCTGGCGGACAAGTTCGGCGCGCGGTTCGTGGACGCGCTGGAGGGAGACATCTGCCGCACCCAGGCGTTCACCCCCGAAAGCCTGGCCGCTATTGCCGCGCGGGAGCTGAACCATCTGGCCCAGCGGGTCAAGGCGCAGTGCGGCCTTGTGCTTGCCATGGGCAGCGATGTGCGGGACCTGGTTGCCGCGCAGTACGGCAAAACCAGCGGCATGACCGCCATGCGCGATTATGTCGACAGCATCTACCGCGCCTTTGCAGAGTACGTTCTGGATGCGGACGACATTCCTACCGCCGGAACGCCCGCCAAGCTGACGGTGGACGGCAGCCGCCTGATGGCCGCCATTGGCAGCGGTGAACCCTTTGACCTGCTGGCCCTGCTGCCCCGCCAGTACCGCGGCGATGTGGATGCCGTGGAAGCGGAGCTGGATGCCATTGTGGGCCTTGACGAAGTAAAGGATTTTGTGCGCGGCATTGCCCAGAACGTGCAGGCCCAGCAAAAGCGCAAAGCCCAGGGCCTGAAAGTTGCCGATGTGAACATGCACATGATTTTTACCGGCAACCCCGGCACCGGCAAAACCACGATTGCCCGCATTCTGGCCAAGTATCTGAAAGCCATCGGTGCACTGCGCGGCGGCCAGCTGGTGGAAGTGACCCGCGCCGACCTGGTGGGCCGCTATGTCGGCCACACGGCCCCGCTGACCAACCAGGTGATCCAGAGCGCTTTGGGCGGCGTGCTGTTCATTGATGAAGCATACAGCCTGTACCGCGGCGGCGAGGACAGCTTTGGGCTGGAAGCCATTGACACCCTGGTAAAGGGCATTGAGGACCACCGCGATGACCTGGTGGTGATCCTGGCCGGATACAGCAAGGAGATGGCGCTGTTCCTGACGGCGAACTCCGGCCTGGCCAGCCGCTTCCCGAACCAGATTGAGTTCCCGGATTACACAGGCGCTGAGCTTTTGGCGATCACCCAGAGCATTGCCAAAAGCAAGGGGTACCGCCTGGACGATGCCTGTGCGATGCCGTTGGTGGCATTCTTCGACCGCCGCCAGGCAGAGAACGCCGCCGAAAATGGTAACGGACGCATGGCCCGCAACACGCTGGAGAAAGCCATCCTGAACCAGTCCAAGCGCCTGGTTGCCGACGCTGACGCCGCGCTGGACCTGCTGCTGCCGGGGGATTTCGAACTGGAGTGATTCCTTACGGGAGTTTTCCGGCCTTTTTGAAAAAAGGCCTTGGCGAAAAACTTTAATGGCTATCGCATAAATCACATAAGCTAAGATGTATCTGAAAACAAAGAAAATGACGGATATTTCGCAAAATCCCGCTGTGTTTGTAGAAATAGACTAAATTTTTGACTTTTCAGATACAACCTAAGAATAGGCATGCGGATTCTCGGTAGATACGAGGGTCCGCATGCCTTTGGTTTTGCGGGGGATCGGTTTGGAGTCTGGGATTTTGGTGCAAAAGTTCGCAGTGTGGCAGGGTTCCGCGGGACGATGCAAGCATCGTCCCCTACAGATGATTTGCGGCATTTGCCTCAATAGGCAAGGTTTCTTCGCGGCGGGGTGAGGGCATCCCGCCCTACGGATTGTTTTATTATTTATTGCGCACAATAAAATGCTCTGTAGGGAACGGTCTTGACCGTTCCGAACCCTTGTTTTATATGCCATAACATATATGTCCATCCGGGCACTGGGATGCCGCCCCCTACAAGTAATTTGTTTGCACATCACAAATTTGGCGTGGGCAATATAGCAAGGCTGCGGCGGGGTCAGGTGACCCCGCCCTACAGTTGGGCAGGGAATCTTGCAATTTTGTAGTTTGCAACATGGTCAGGTTCCGCGGGACGATGCAAGCATCGTCCCATACAAATGTTTTTAGGTTTGTGACACACAATTTATGTTTCTCCCCCAGCGCGATGAAGGCATCGCGCCCTACAGGGTGTTTTATTGTTCGCCGCGCATTTCCAAATAGCAACAACCCTAATATTTTTCAGCGGTGCCCCGCGCCGCGGCCCACCACCATTATTCTTTATTCATTACCCCCCCCGTCCCACCTCCAATTCCTAATTACTAACTACTAATTACCGCCAAAAGCTCCGCCCTCCTAACTAAAAAAAATCCGCCCCATCCAGAACAGCTCTCACCATTCTAAACGGGGCGGACAAAAGTTTGATTTACAGCACCTTGGACAAAAACGCTTTCAGGCGCGGATTGTCGGGGTCCTCAAAGAACTCCTGCGGGGGCTTATCGACCTTGATAACACCCTCATCAATAAAGATCACGCGGTTGGCAACCTCGCGGGCAAAACCCATTTCGTGGGTCACCACCACCATGGTCATGCCATCGCGGGCCAGTTCTTTCATCAGTTCCAGAACTTCGCCTACCATTTCGGGGTCCAGCGCGCTGGTGGGCTCGTCAAACAACAGCACTTCAGGGTTCATGGCCAGTGCACGCACAATGGCAATGCGCTGTTTCTGGCCGCCGGAAAGCATGTTGGGGTAAACATCCGCCTTATCGGCCAGGCCAATGCGCTCCAGCAGCTCCATGGCCTGCTTGTCGGCAGCAGCCTGGCTCATACGGCCCAGGCGCACCGGAGCCAGCGTGATGTTCTTTTTCACCGTCAGGTGGGGGAACAGGTTAAAATGCTGGAACACCATGCCCATCTGGGCGCGGGTGGCATCAATGTCGCGTTCGGTGATCTCTTTGCCGTCCAGCATAACCGTGCCGCCGTCCGGTTCTTCCAGGCGGGTCAGGCAGCGCAGAAAAGTGGACTTGCCGCAGCCGGAAGGCCCAACCAGGCAGACAACATCGCCCTTATTGATGGTCAGGTCAATGCCCTTGAGCACATCCAGACCGTTATAGTTCTTTTTTAAGTCCTTAACGACGATCACTCTTCGCCAGCCTCCCTTCCAGTTTGCCAAGCAGCCAGGTAAAGATCATAACCAGAATCAGATACATCAGCGCCACGCCGAACAACGGGAACATCGGCTCGTAAGTACGGTTCATGATGCCCTGTGCAGCGTACAGCAGCTCCTTGCCGCCAATAACGGTGATGAGCGAGGTATCCTTGAGAAGGATGATGAACTCATTGCCCAGGGCAGGCAGCACCGAGCGGATGGCCTGCGGAATCACGATCAGCACCATGGTTGTCATGTAGTTCAGGCCCAGGCTGCGGCCGGCTTCCATCTGGCCGGGGTCAACCGCCATCAGACCGCCGCGGATGATCTCCGAAACATACGCACCGGAGTTAATGCCCAGTGCCAGCGCGCCGACCATGGTAAAGTTGCGGCTGTTGGCAAAGATAACCATGCTCATAATCAGCATCTGCACCATCATGGGGGTACCGCGGATCACAGTGGCGTATAGCTTGCATACAGCGTTGGCAACGGCAAGAGCCGGGTTGTGGTGGCCGCGGCGCTGCTGGTCATGCGCAACACGCACCAGGGCAACCACGCTGCCCAGCACCACGCCGATCGTCAAAGCAATTGCCGTTACATACAGCGTGGGGATGACCCCTTTGAGGTATTGCTGCCAGCGGTTTGAGGCAATAAATGCCTGGTAGAATTTGACGAACAGATCCTGCCCGAAATCCAGCTTTGTACCAGCTTTCGCCAGCTGGGTCAGCATTTCGTATTGTGCGGCCATCCGCATTCCACACCTTTCCTGTGTTCCGGCACCAGGGCACCGGGCGTTTATTTTACGGTCTTACCAACAAAAGGGAGGCGCCCCTGTGGGCCACCTCCCTGTGGCACTTGTGAAAAAGCTGCTTTATTCAGCAGTGATGTACTTGTCCACGATAGCCTGCAGGGTGCCGTCGGCCTTCAGCTCTTCCAGAGCGGTGTTGATGGCATCCTTCAGTTCGGTGTTGCCCTTACCAACGCCGATTGCGTAGCTTTCTTCCACGTAAGCGGTGTCCAGCAGCTTCAGGCCGGGGTTGGCAGCAACAAATTCCTTAGCGGGAGCGTTATCAATAACAACGCAGTCAACCTGGCCGTTGTTCAGCATCTGCACGGCAGTCAGGCCGTCGTCGTAAGCAACAATGTTCTCATCGCCAAAGTCGTCAGAGCAGTACAGGTAGCCGGTGGTACCGCGCTGGGTGCCGATCTTCTTGCCAGCCAGGTCATCCACGCTGGCAATATCGGAATCTTCCTTGACGATGATGGACTGGATGCCGGTTGCGTAAGAATCGGTGAAGTCCATCACGTTCTGGCGCTCGTCGGTAACGGTAACGCCAGCCATGACCATATCAGACTTGCCCTGCTGTACAGCCAGCAGTGCAGCGTCAAAGTCCATATCGTCGATCTGCAGCTCCAGGCCCAGCTTATCAGCAATGGCCTGTGCGGTCTCAATGTCAATGCCCTCAAACTCGCCGGCATCGGTGGTCATCTCGTACGGGGGGAAGGCTGCGTTGGTGGACATGATCAGCTTGCCCGGCTCAACGGTGGACAGCTCAGCAGTTTCAGTCTCGCTGGTTGCTTCAGAGGAAGCAGCCTCGGAAGATGTAGCATCGCTGGAAGCGGCCTCGGAGGAAGCGGCTTCGGAAGATGCAGCAGAAGAAGCGGTGGAACCGCAGGCAGCCAGGCTCAGGACCAGGGCAGCGGCAGTCATCAAAGACAATGCTTTTTTCATTACAATATACCTTCTTTGTTCATGGTTCTCTGATTTCAGGCGCAGCGGCGGAACTTTCCCTCTTTCCGGAGCTGCATCAGGATAAATTCTAGTATAATACATAAATATTCAAAGTCAATGCATAAATATTGAATTCAGCATTTTGCGGCAAGATGGCTGCCCGCCCCACCAGAAATTGTGCATTTTTCAAGCCTGCATTTCACAGTTTTTCCTGATATATTGACTCCGTAAGTTAAACGTGGTAAACTTTACGCGTTCATGAGCGAAATTCATGCCATTCAGTCGAAATAAACCGGCTTGCATTACCTTGCCGTACAAAAAAGAGGAATCAATATGCTGACATTAGGTGACCTGCACATTGGGCAGGATGCAATCATCCGCGTGGTAGGCGGTGAGGGCGAGCTGCGCCACCACCTGCTGGATATGGGGCTGACCCCCGGCACCGAGGTAACGCTGCGCAAAACGGCCCCCATGGGGGACCCCATTGAAGTGGAGCTGCGTGGTTATGAGCTGACCCTGCGCCTGGCCGATGCGCAGAAAATTGAAATTGACAGCGTGCACGCAACGGACCGCGCCGCCCCCAGCGAAGAGCGCCACAAGGTGGTAGCCCACCCCGGCGTTGGCGAGCTGGACAAAGCCGCCAGCTACCACGAGCGCAAAGCCGGCACCCCCATTGCCGCCGGTGCACCGCTGACCTTTGCCCTGGCCGGCAATCAGAACTGCGGCAAAACCACGCTGTTCAACCAGCTGACCGGCTCCAACCAGCATGTGGGCAACTTTCCCGGCGTTACGGTGGACCGCAAGGACGGCGTGATCCGCAACCACAAGGAAGCCACCGTAACGGACCTGCCGGGTATTTATTCCCTGTCCCCTTACTCCAACGAGGAGATTGTCACGCGGGATTTTATCCTGAGCGAGCACCCGTCCGGCATTATCAACATTGTGGATGCTTCCAACATTGAGCGCAACCTGTACCTGACCATGCAGCTGATGGAGCTGGATACCCCCATGGTGCTGGCGCTGAACATGATGGACGAAGTGCGCGCCAACGGCGGCACCATCATGGTAAACCAGCTGGAAGAAATGCTGGGCATTCCGGTTGTTCCCATTTCTGCCGCCAAAAATGAGGGCATTGACGAGCTGATCGAACATGCCATCCATGTGGCGCGCTACCGGGAGCTGCCGGGCCGCATCGACTTCTGCACGGCAGGCAGTGACCCAGCAGACCCCAGGGGCGCGGTGCATCGCTGCATCCATTCTGTCGGACATTTGATTGAGGACCATGCCGCTGCCGCCGGGCTGCCGCTGCGCTTTACCGCCACCAAGCTGGTGGAGGGAGACACCCTGATTGAAAAAGCCCTGCAGCTGAACCCCAACGAAACGGATATACTGGGCCACGCCATTGCTGAAATGGAAACCGTGACCGGGCTGGACCGCGAAGCCGCCCTTGCGGACATGCGCTTTACCTTTATTGAAAAGCTGTGCTCCGCCACGGTGGTGAAGCCGGGCGAAAGCCTGGAGCATAAGCGCAGCGTTGCCATTGATAAGATCCTGACCGGCAAATACACTGCCTTGCCCTGTTTTGCGGGCATTATGGCGCTTGTTTTCTGGCTGACCTTTGGCGTGGTGGGTTCCACCCTTTCGGACTGGATGACCCTTGGCATCGACTGGTTTACCGGCGTTGTGGATCATGCCCTGACGGCGTATCAGATCAATCCCGTTGTGCACAGCCTTGTGATCGACGGCATTTTTGCCGGTGTGGGCAGCGTGCTGAGCTTTTTGCCCACGATCGTTATCCTGTTCTTCTTTTTGTCCATCCTGGAAGATACCGGTTACATGGCCCGCGTGGCCTTTGTTATGGACAAGCTGCTGCGCCGCATTGGGCTTTCGGGCCGCAGCTTTGTGCCCATGCTGGTGGGCTTTGGCTGCTCGGTTCCCGCCATTATGGCAACCCGCACCCTTTCCAGTGAGCGCGACCGCCGCATGACGATCTTGCTGACCCCGTTCATGAGCTGTTCCGCCAAGCTGCCCATTTATGCGCTGTTCACCGCCGCATTTTTCCCGCGGGTATGGCGTGCACCGGTCATGATTTTCCTCTATCTTTTCGGCATTTTGTGTGGTATACTGTATTCGCTGATCCTCAAGCAGACCTGTTTCCGCGGTGAACCGGTACCCTTTGTGATGGAGCTGCCCAACTACCGCCTGCCTTCGCCCAAAAGCGTCGGCCAGCTGATTTGGGAAAAGGCCCGTGATTTTATTCAGCGTGCCTTTACAATTATCTTTGTTGCAACCGTCGTGATCTGGTTCCTGCAGACGTTCGACACCCGCCTGAATGTTGCTGCCACACCGGATTCCAGCCTTCTGGCTTTGGTTGGCAGCCTGATTGCCCCCATCTTTAAGCCCCTTGGCTTTGGCGACTGGCGCATTTCCACTGCGTTGATCACCGGCTTTACCGCCAAGGAAAGCGTTGTTTCCACCCTGACCGTCCTGCTGGGCGGCGATACCCGCGCGCTGAACATGCTGTTCACCCCGTTTACTGCGCTGGTTTTCCTGATCTTTACGCTGTTGTATACCCCCTGTGTTGCAGCCATTGCCGCTGTCAAGCGGGAACTGGGCGGTGGCCGGGCTGCACTGGGTGTGGTACTGATGCAGTGCGGCATTGCCTGGGTTGTGGCGTTTGCCGTGCACTGTGCAGGGGTTTTGCTTGGGTTGGCATAAGGGCAGCGTATTCACCTGTCACTTTGTTTTCGCTTAACCCATAGGGAGGTTTTTTCCATGTCACTTCAAAGTATCCTTGTTCTGGTTATTATTTTTGTTCTGCTCGGCGTTGCCATCGGTTTTATTGCCAACAGCGAAAAGGGCTGGCACGGCGGCTGCACCGGCAACTGCGCCAGCTGCCAGGAACACTGCAATGACAAACAGAAAAAGGACCCGCCCAAGCAGCAGTGATGCCAATGCCAAAGGAGACCGCCTGTATGACTGCTGTTCAACAGCCTGTTACCGCCGCCCCGGCCCGCCCGGCGGCACACCAGCGTATTGACTGGATCGACACCGCCAAAGGGCTGTGCATGCTTCTGGTCATTGTGGGGCACACCTTGCCTTACAGCAATTTGTTGCGCAACTTCATTTTTTCTTTCCACATGCCCGCGTTTTTCTTCTTGACAGGGTACACTGCCCGCAGGCCGGATACCTGGCAGGGGTTTGCCCGCCGGGTGAAAAAGGACTTTATGGGCCTGATCGTACCTGTGCTGGGCGTGGTGCAGGTGTTTAATGTTCTGCTGAACTTTTACCTTTCGGACGAAAAAAGCCTTTCCGTTTTATGGGAGATTGCCAAATATAACGCCATCACCCTGTTCTGGGCCACCGGCAACCCGGCCGATGGCATTCCCAGCTGTGGCATGCCGTGGTTTTTGTTCGCTCTGTTCTGGGGCAAGCTGATCTGGGAGCTGCTGGGGCTTTTGTTCCCCAAAGGAGATTTTGTCGTCAGCTTTATTGTGATGCTGTTCGGCGCTTACATTGGGCAGGTGCAGTATCTGCCGCAGTGCCTGGATGTCGCCATGGTGGTGGTCATGTACCTGACCCTGGGCCAGCTGTTCCACCAGCAGCAGGCGCTGCTGGACCGGTTCCGCGTACCGCTGTTTTTTGCCATGCTGGTGCCGTGGGCCTGGTGCTGCCAGCAGGGCATTTACATTGAGCTTGCTTCCCGTACTTACGTCAATTTCATTCTCTGCGCCGCCATCAGCGTGTGCGGCATCTGGATCTTCTGCCAGCTGTGCCGGGAGCTGAATGCAAACCGCGCGCTGCGCACCGTGTTCAGCTTTTTGGGGCGGCACAGCCTTTGGCTGTTCTTTGTGCACCACATGGATGTGTTCACCAGCGCCATCTGGCAGAAAGACCGCCTGCTGTTCACCCTGCCCTGCCGCATTGGGTGGGATATTCTGCTTTCCCTGTTTTTGCTCGGCTGCTGGACGCTGATTAAAACCGGCTGGTGCAGGTTGAGAGGGAAAGCGGCGTGAGCGATTGGGTGCATCACGGTTTTGTTTGCCTTGTGCCCGGCTTTTGGTGAATCGCATTGCCGCGTTAGGTTGGCGGGCGCACAATGTGCGCCCCTACGGTCTCTATCGTTTTTGTGACATCTTTTTCTGCACCCTTGCACTTCATTAAACCATCTATCAAACCGTTCTGTCTGCCCTGTTCCGGGGCCGGGCAGGGCGGTTTTGGTTTTGGCGTTTTTGCTTGCACTGTTTGGCCTTTGCAATGCTTCCGTCCGCTGTTTCCCGGCAGGCCCCCCGCCCAGCGTGCAAAGATTGTATTTTACAGCGGATTATGGTACAATGAATTGTCTATAAGTATGTATCGGGGATTCCCCTGAAATATCTATTTTTGAAAGGGCTTTTTATGGCAGAGCAACGCAACCAGACCCCTGCCGGGGATAATACGCAATGGACCACCGTTATTCGGCCGCGCACCGGCTGGTTTGATGTGGACCTGGAAGAACTGTGGCGCTACCGTGACCTCATCGTCATGTTCGTCAAGCGCAATTTTACCGTCATGTACAAGCAGACCATCCTGGGGCCGCTGTGGATCATCCTGAACCCGCTTATCACCACCGTACTGTTCAATGTGGTGTTCGGCGGCATTGCCGGGCTTTCGACCGATGGCACACCGAGCTTTTTGTTCTACATGGCCGGCAATACGGTGTGGACCTTTTTCGCCTCCTGCATCAACGGCACAGCCAATACCTTTGTGGCCAATAGCCAGGTGTTCGGCAAGGTGTATTTCCCGCGGCTTACCACCCCCATCAGCCAGGTGCTGACCAGCCTGATCAACTTCTTCATCCAGTTTGTCATGTACATTCTGTTCTGGGTCTACTTCGCCGTGACCGGGGCCGGGGTACACCTGACGGCCTGGGCGTTCGCTGTGCCGCTGGTGGTGCTGGAAGTTATGCTGCTGGGCCTGGGTGTGGGCATTATCGTTTCCGCCCTGACCACCAAGTACCGTGACCTTGCCATTGCTGTGGGCTTTGGCGTGCAGTTGTGGATGTACATTTCCCCCGTGGTCTATCCGCTTTCCAGCCTGGAGGACTCCCCCCGGCTGCAGATGCTGATGCGCCTGAACCCCATGACAGCCCCGATTGAGGTGTTCCGCATGGGCACCCTTGGCACCGGCACGGTGGAAGTGGGCAACCTGATTTACAGCCTGATTGTTACCGCAGCCGCCCTTGTGCTGGGCGTGGTGCTGTTCAGCCGCATTGAAAAGACCTTTATGGATACCGTGTAAGGAGGGGCGCAGATGGAAAACCAGACACATGCACAAAACCAGCGCGTACCCGTCATTCAGGTATCGGGCTTGAAGAAGCAATACAAACTGGGCCAGATCGGCGGCGGCACCCTGACACATGACCTGCAAAGCTGGTGGGCCCGTGTGCGCGGCAAAGAGGACCCCAACACCGTAATTGGCACGAATGCCCGCCTGTTTGGCAAAACCTTTATGGCGCTGAACGGCGTGGACCTGACCGTGTACAAAGGCGAAGCGCTGGGCATTATCGGCCGCAACGGTGCAGGCAAATCCACCCTGCTCAAAATTTTGTCCCGCATTACCGCCCCCACGGAGGGCGAGATCCGGCTGCGCGGGCGGGTGGCTTCCATGCTGGAAGTGGGCACCGGCTTTAACAACGAGATGACCGGCCGCGAGAACATCTACATGAACGGCGCTATTCTGGGCATGACCCGCGCCGAGGTCGATTCCAAGATCGACCAGATCATTGAATTTTCGGAATGCGGCGATTTTATTGATACCCCCGTCAAGCGGTATTCCAGTGGCATGTTCGTCAAGCTGGCGTTTGCCGTTGCCGCCCACCTGGACAGCGAGATCATGGTAATGGACGAAGTGCTGGCCGTGGGCGATATGAAGTTCCAGCAGAAATGCCTGGGCAAAATGAGCGATGTTGCCGGGCAGGAGGGCCGCACCGTCCTGTACGTCAGCCACAACATGAGCACCATCCGCCAGCTGTGCACTCGCTGCGTGGTGCTGGACCAGGGCCGCGTGATCTTTGACGGCGATGTGGAACAGGCCATTGCCGTGTATATGGAAACCACCGATGTGAACGTGGTCCACTATGACCTGCTGGATGTTTCCCGCATGAACGCCAGCGCAGGCAAGCGGATGCGGCTGGAAACGCTGGACTTTGTGGGCAAGGAATCCAGTGTGTTTGCGGACACCGAAAAAATTCGGGTGCGCATCACCTGGCGTGTTTCGGAGCCGTTTGCCGGGGTACACTTAAAGCTGAACCTGCATTTCCGGGATTCGACCCCCGTGGGCATTACCCACCCGGTCAACCTGGGCGCCGCCGTGCCCGGCAAGCTGTATACCACCGAGTTTGAGTTTGACCCCAGCCTGTTGGGCGAAGGCCAGTATTTCTTCTATGTGGATGTGTTTGACGGCGTGCTGACCCAGGCTGTCTGCCTGGACAAGCCAGTGACCGAGTTTGCGTTTGAGGTAACCTCCGGCGATTTGACCATGCCGGAATGGGCACCGGGCTGGGGCCGCATCCACTTCCCGCCGGTCAAAGTGTTGGAGAATGGATACGATGGGTGATATTTTCATCTGCCACACGCTGTATCATGTGTTAATCGCGCTGGTGCGCGCGCTGCGCAGCCGCCCCGGCAAGTCCACCCTTGTGCTGAGCACCTGTGTGCCAGAAGCCGAAACCCTGCGCGCTAAATTGCTGGACGCCGCGCCGGATCTGTGGGACGCTGTTTTGATCGTGGACGAGGAAAAGCTGGACGCACAGAACAGCGAAAGCGACTTTTACCGCCTGCGCCACCCGTTCCGCAAACCGTATTTTACGCTGCCCAAGGGGCATGTGTACATCAGCAATGACTGGAGCGCTTTAGGGCGCTACCTGCAGCGGGAGCGCCGGGTTTATACCCTGTGCGAAGATACCTTTGGCGGCACGCTGGACCCTGACCAGCACCTGCTGGACGAGCAGCGCGCCAACTCCCATGGGCGCTACCGCTACTGGGGAGACAGCCCCTGCTGCCGCACGGTGGAAAGCGAGGACGCCGCGCGGTGCAGCATTTTTGGCGTAGACAAGCTGGTAACGGTATCCAAGGCGCAGCTGCTGGAAAGCCTGACGGAGGAAGAAAAAGCCATCATCCGCCGGGTGTTTTTGGCCGTTCCCCTGCCGGAGCATGTGCAGGGTGCCTGCCTGCTTTTGCCCCGCAGCTTTGTGCTGGACGGATTGATGGACCAGCCCACACAGGATGCCATGTTTGCGGCTGTTGCCAAGAAATACTGCACAGAACCGCTGTTTATCAAAACCCACCCGCGGGATACCACGGATTATTCCAAGCTGTTCCCTACTGCTGTTATCCTGCCCCGCACCATGCCAAGCGAGGTTCTCAATTTCTGCCTGCCCTTCAAATTCCAGCGCGCCGTCACCGTGCAAAGCTGGGTCCTGCGCGGCTTTACCGCCGCGGAAGAAAAAGTGTTTGTGGGACTGGAAGAGGCAGAAAAGTTGGTTCAGGGGTAATGCCTCCCCTTGAGGGGAGGTGGCCGAGCGCAAGCGAGGTCGGAGGGGTGGCTCCCTTACCGCCGCCTAAATTATAAGCTGGAAAGGGACGTACCATTCTATGCGCCTGCCACGTAATTCCAACAACCTTACCCATGCCCGTTCCCTGCGCAAAAACATGACTGATGCGGAGCGCAAACTGTGGTACAAATATCTGCGCCCCTGCCCTTACAAATTCACGCGTCAAAAGAGCGTTGGGCCCTATATCCTTGACTTTTATTGTGCTTCTACCCAATTAGCGGTTGAAATTGATGGTTCGCAGCATTACGAACCACAGGGGCAGCAGCAAGATGCCGCCCGGACCGCTTACTTACAGGCGTTTGGTATTTCTGTCCTGCGGTTTTCCAACCGGGATGTTCTGCTCAATTTAGAAGGCGTTGCAACCGAAATTGAGCGCACAATCCTGATGCGGATACCCAAATAGAATTATTTGTAGCGATTTATAGTTATCTCTTCGGGAACCACCCCTCAGTCCGCTGCGCGGACAGCTCCCCTCAAAGGGGAGCCAATGCTTCTTTTAGGAGGTTGCTTACTATGAAACTAATCGGCGTTATTCCCGCCCGTTATGCCAGCACGCGGATGCCGGGCAAGCCGCTGGCGGATATTTTGGGCAAGCCCATGATCTGGTGGGTGTACCAGGAAGCCAAAAAGTGCAAAAAGCTCGATGATGTGTTTATCGCCACCGATGATGAGCGCATTGCCGAAGCCTGCCGCACCTACGGCATGGAATACTGCATGACCAGCCCCGACCATGATACCCCCACCGGGCGCATCTGGGAGGTTTCCACCAAGGTAGAAGCCGACCTGTATCTGCAGATCATGGGTGACGAGCCGCTGATCAACGTAAAGGCGTTTGATTTGATCCTGCCGGACACCCTGCCGGAGGACCCGTATTATGTCGCTGTGCTGACCAACCGGATGGAGCACCCCGCGGATGTGATCGATTTTTCCAACCAGAAGGTCGTGACCAACGCCGCACGGGAAATTTTGATGATCTCCCGCAGCCCCATTCCCTACCCCAAAGGCACGCTGGATTTTGAATACGAGAAAGTGACCGGCATCCAGCTGTACTCCCGCCGGGCGCTGGCGTTCTACCACGAAACACCGAAGTCCATCCTGGAAAAAGCCGAAGAGAACGATATGATGCGCTTTGTGGAAAACGGCCACAAGGTACACGCCATCGTCAGCCCGTACAAGACTGTGAGCGTTGACACCCCCAAGGACCTTGCCCTTGTGAGCGAAATCCTGAAAGGAAAAGAATAAATGCCCGATATTAAACTGCTGGACTGCACCCTGCGTGACGGCGGCTATGTGAACAGCTGGAACTGGGGCTTTGCTGCCGCCAAAGATATTATCGCCTCGCTGACCCGTGCCGGGACTGACATTGTGGAGGTGGGCTTTCTGCGCAATGTGGATGGCTACAACCCCGATGTGACCGTCTGCAACACCATTGAAGAGCTGAACAGACTGCTGCCTGCCCACACCGGCAGCACCATGTACAGCGGCATGGCCATGCGCTCCAATTATGATATTGCCAAGCTGTCCCCCTATGAGGGGCACGGCATTGAGATGCTGCGCATTACCGCCCACGATTACGATATCCGCGAAGGCATGGATTTTGCCCGCGAGGTCAAGGCCCGCGGGTACAAGCTGTCCATCAACCCCATCAACATTATGGGCTATGCCGACAAAGACCTGCTGTGGATTTTAGACCAGGTAAACGAGATCCACCCGTACCAGTTCTCCATTGTGGATACCTTTGGCAGCATGCGGCGGCGTGACTTAGAGCGCATCGTCAGCCTGGTGGACCACAACCTGGCCCCGGATATCCGCGTGGGGCTGCACCTGCATGAGAACATGGCGCTCTCTTTCTGCCTGGCGCAGGAATTTCTGGACAAGCACCTGGGCCGCGATACCGCTGTGGACGGCAGCCTGATGGGCATGGGGCGCATTCCCGGCAACCTGCCCATTGAGCTGATTGCCGACTATATGAACGAGACCCTTGGCTGCCATTATGACATTGACGAGATGATGGATGCCATCCAGGACCATATCGCCCCGCTGAAAGGCGAGACAGCCTGGGGCTACACCCCAGCTTATTTCCTGAGCGCACGGTACAACCTGCACCGCGATTACGCCGAGCATTATCTGGACAAAGGCGATTTGACCAACCGGGACATCAACCATATTCTGGCCGGTTTTGACCGCAGCAAGGCCACCGCATACGATAAAGACTATGCCGACCGCCTGTACCGCGAATACCAGAACCGCGCCATTGACGACACCGCTGCGCTGGATACCCTGCGCACCGCGTTTGGCGGCAAGACCGTGCTGGTGCTGGCCCCCGGTGCCAGCCTGGCGGACGAAACCGGGCGCAATGCTGTGGCCGCCGCCAAGGCGGACTGCATTCTTTCGGCCAATTTCTGCCCGGAATTCTGCCGGCCGGATTACACATTTTTTACCAACAGCAAGCGGTTTGAAAAGCTGGACCTTGCTGCCCTGCCCTGCCCTGTTGTGCTCACCTCCAACCTGCGGCCGCTGCCGCAGGGGGCGCTGGCGGTCAATTATGACCGGCTGGCGGCCCCGGATGTGCAGAACGCATCCCTTGGCAGCAACAGCGTACTGATGCTGCTGCGGCTGCTGCGGCTGTGCGGTGCCAAGGCCGTGCTGCTGGCCGGGGCCGATGGCTACAAGCCCGGTACCCCCGCCTATGCCGACAGCCTGCTGCACGCTCACACCGGGCGCGGAGCTGCGTTCAACACCGCCATGGCAGGTGCCATCAAAGCCTGCGGGCTGGATGTGACCTTTATCACCCCAAGCGAATACGCAAAATAACGAGGTTTGCCCATGATTCGACTTTTGGTTCTGGATGTAGACGGCACCATGACAGACGGCGGCGTGTACTATGATTCCACCGGCAACGAGCTGAAAAAGTTTGCCATCAAGGATGGGGCCGGGATCGTGCTGGCCCGCGCGGCAGGGATGCAGGTTATGATCTGCACCGGGCGCGAATGTGAAGCCGTGCGCCGCCGTGCCCAGGACCTGCACATCGATTATCTGTTCCAGAACGTACACGACAAAGCTGCCTTTTTGAGCCAGTTTATGGCAGAGCACAGCCTGACCAAGCAGGATGTTGCCTATTGCGGCGATGACCTGAACGATTTGACCGCCATGGCCCTGTGCGGCTTTGTGGCCTGCCCGGCCGATGCTGCCGGCCCTGTGCTGGGGCGGGCGGATTTCATCTGCCGCCAAAACGGCGGCGAGGGCGCTGTGCGCGGCACGGTGGAAGAGATCCTGCTTCGGGACGGCCGCCTGCCTGCCGCCGTTAAAAAAGCCTTTGGCGCAGAGATTTGATGGGTGCGGCTGAAACGTTAAATATTCCGGCGTTTGTTTTGGACACCCCCTGAACGCTGAACCACCAAAACCGGGAGGAGCCCGTATGAGCAAAATAAAGGATTTTCTGAAAAGCCCGCTGGGCACCGCCCTGTGCGCCGCTGCTGCCTGCCTGCTGGCCGTGGTGCTGGTTTGGTTGGCCGCGGTGCGCCCCAACAACGACAAGAGCCTGTCGGAGCGCATCAGCGATGATTACAGCCAGTACAGCGCCGAGCTGGACGAAGCCAACGGCGCTGCCCAGACCTTTGATACCGACAATGACCTGCTGGCCATGGCCTTTGTGTTTGGCACCAGCAACGGCCAGCCCACCGGTGAGCTGCACCTGGAACTTGCCGATGCCGACACCGGCGAGGTGCTGGCCCGCTCCACCGGCGATATGGCGAACATTGTGGCCGGGCAGTACACCGGCATGGGGCTGGATACCCCCGTGACCGGCAGCACAGGCCGCCGCTACCGCGTGACCCTGAAACCGGAGTATACCGGTTCCGGCCGGTTGACCGTGGGCTGCAGCAACGGCGCTGTGCTGTGGAACGATACCTTTACCGTAAACGGCGAAGCCGTGGACGGCACGCTGGCGCTGCTGGTGACTTACAAACAGATCGGCGGATTTTTGACCCGGTTCTTTTTGCTGGTCGGGCTGCTGGCCAGCGTTGTGGTGTTCCTTGGCATTTATTTTGCCATGCGGGGCCGCATGCCGCTGCACCGGCTGGTGTTTGTGCTGGTGCTCTGCTTTGGCATGCTGTACAGCTTTGTGCTGCCGCCCTATGCCGCGCCGGACGAAAAATACCACATCAACCAGTCCTTTACTTTAGCCTGCAAATGGGCCAACATGCTCTCGCCGGATGAATGGCGGATGGGCAATGTGCCGCTGGATATGACCTACCGCCGCGAGCACGACTTTGACCCCCTGCTGCAAAACGAAAAGACCACCGTGTTCAGCTGGCAGGAACTGAGCGAAAACCTGTTCACCACCACCCCTGACAGTTTTGACAGCCACACTGCGCTGGAAGAACTGCAGACCGACCGCAACCCCACGCTGTACCTGTTCAGCGCGGCAGCGGTGTTCCTGGCATATGTTTTTCACCTTGGCTTTGTTCCGGCGCTGATGCTGGGGCGCACAGCAAATTTAATTGTGTTCG
>ERZ1026858.300-NODE-300-length-27605-cov-50.963775_pt1 | contig 27605 bp, 20 predicted proteins | sample MGYA00380159_ERZ1026858 | MGnify/ENA primary metagenome ERZ1026858 (study PRJEB33269, sample SAMEA4719795) | human gut metagenome | biome: human-associated habitat; feature: organic feature; material: feces | place: Cameroon | collected 2013-10 ...
TTACAACGCAGGCTGATTATGCCAACAACGACTCCCTGGCTTGGATTTCCAAGGAGCTGAAGGCGTACCCTCGTGTTACAGAGGTAAGTTATCAGCACGACCTGATAGAGCAGGTGAATAATTCGCTGGCAAAGATCAGCATCGGATTGCTCATTGTAGCCGCCCTGCTTACCTTCATCTCGTTCTCGCTTATCAACAACACGGTGCGCCTGGGCATCTATGCCCGCCGCTTCTCCATCCATACCATGAAGCTGGTGGGAGCGTCGTGGGGCTTCATCCGCAAGCCGTTCCTCACCCGTGCCATGATGGTGGGCGTGATTTCGGCATTGATAGCCGACGGATTCCTGGGCGGATGTCTCTATGCGTGGTCGGTGCACGAGCCAGAACTGCTCAATGTGCTCGGATGGCAGGAACTCGCCATCACCGGTGGTTCCGTCTTCCTCTTCGGACTCATCATCACCGCCCTCTGTGCCAACATCTCCGTGAACAAGTTCCTGAAGATGAAGGCGGGCGACCTGTACAAGATTTAATCATTATACATTATACATTTTACATTAAACATTAAACATTAATATAATGGATAAGAAGAATTTAGCATTTGACAAGATGAACTTCATCTTGCTGGCCATAGGAATGGCGGTAGTCATCATCGGTTTCCTCCTGATGAGTGGTGCGGGATCCAACGAGCACACCTTCGATACTGATATCTTCAGTACGCGTCGCATCGTGGTGGCTCCAACTGTTACGTTGATTGGTTTCCTCTCAATCATCTATGCCATCATTCACAAACCGAAGGACAATTAAGAGTTAATAGTTTATAGGGGCATTATGTCCATCTGTTACTATATTCAATATCAAATATTCAATAATTAGTAATTTACATTTCATTCAATGAATTGGTTTGAAGCATTAGTATTGGGACTCATCCAGGGTCTCACAGAGTATTTGCCTGTAAGCAGTAGCGGCCATTTGGCAATCGGTGCTTACCTTTTTGGCATCAACGGAGAGGATAATCTTACTTTTACCATCATGGTTCATGTAGCAACCGTGTTGAGTACGCTGGTTATTCTTTGGAAGGAAATCGACTGGATTTTGAAGGGACTCTTCAAGTTCCAGATGAATGAGGAAACAAAGTATGCCCTCAATATTGTCATTTCTATGATTCCTGTGGGTATCGTAGGCGTATTCTTCAAGGATAAGGTGGAAGCTGTTTTCGGTTCAGGCTTGCTTATCGTGGGCTGTATGCTCCTCGTAACAGCTGCGCTCCTTACCTTCTCTTATTTCGCAAAGCCTCGTCAGAAGGAGAATATCTCTCTGCTGCATGCTTTCATCATCGGTCTCGGTCAGGCGCTTGCCGTATTGCCAGGTCTTTCCCGTTCTGGTACTACCATAGCCACTGGTCTTTTGCTGGGTGACAAGAAGGAGAAGATGGCTCAGTTCTCATTCCTCATGGTGATTCCTCCAATCCTGGGCGAGGCATTGCTCGACCTTCTGAAGGGTCTGAAGGGCGAAGAGGCTCTGGGCGGCATCGATGCATTCCCTATGATTGTAGGCTTTGTAGCAGCATTCATTTCGGGCTGTCTGGCTTGTAAATGGATGATCAACATTGTGAAGAAGGGTAAACTGGTATACTTCGGTATCTATTGTGCCATTGCAGGTGCTGTAACCATCATCTGTTCATTAGTTTAAACTATGGATTTCAGAAAAGGAGAAATTATAGCCATCGACAAGCCTTATCGCATGTCGAGCTTCGGAGCCCTGGCGCATGTGCGCTATCTGCTCAGCAAGAAGCTCGGCTTTAAGGTGAAGATAGGACATGCCGGTACGCTCGATCCCCTTGCCACCGGCGTTCTGGTGCTCTGCACGGGCAAATGTACCAAGCAGATAGAGCAGTTGCAGACCCATACCAAGGAATATACCGCCACCTTGCAGCTCGGTGCTACCACCGCCAGCTACGACAAGGAGCACAGCGTGAACCACACCTTCCCAACCAAGCACATCACCCGTGAGCTGGTAGAGGAGGTGCTGAAGCAGTTTGTGGGCGAGATTCAGCAGGTGCCACCCACCTATAGTGCCGTGAAGGTGAACGGCGACCGCTCGTATGCCCTCCGCCGTGCAGGCGAAGAGGTGCAGCTGAAGCCTAAGACCGTGAGAGTGGATGAGATAGAGCTCACCGACTATAACGACGAGGCGAAGACCGCCAGCATCCGCGTGGTTTGCGGCAAGGGAACCTATATCCGTTCCCTGGCACGCGACATCGGTCGTGCCCTGGAAAGCGGAGCCTTCCTCACCGCCCTGCGCCGCACCAAGGCAGGCAGTTTCAACGTGGAAACCTGCATCGACTTCGACCATTTCCAGGAATGGCTCGACGCCCAGCCGCTGGAGGATAGCATCGCTGAAAGCCAGCAGCCTGCCAACAAGAATCAGCAGAAGGCAGGCAAGCATAGCCAGCAGGCATCCAAGAAAAAAGAATCTTAGTAAATAATCATAGAAAGGAGAAAACAGATATAACATGAAATTATCGCAATTCAACTTCAAGTTGCCAGCTTCTCAGGTGGCACTTTATCCACATAAGGCAAAGCGTGTGGTTAAGACAGCTAGTGGTGAACGTGTATTCGAGGTAACTCGCCGTGACGAGGCCCGATTGATGGTCATCCACAAGAAGTCGGAGACCATTGAGATGTATAAGACCGATGAGAAAGGCAAGGAAATCAAGGATGCCGATGGCAATCCGGTATTCCTGCAGTTCAAGGACATCGTGAACTATTTCGAGGAGGGTGATACTTTCATCTTCAACGATACCAAGGTGTTCCCAGCCCGTCTCTACGGAACCAAGGAGAAGACCGATGCCAAGATTGAGGTGTTCCTGCTCCGTGAGCTCAATCCTGAGATGCGCCTCTGGGACGTATTGGTAGAGCCAGCCCGCAAGATCCGTATCGGCAACAAGCTGTTCTTTGATGATGTCAACGAGATGGTTGCCGAGGTCATCGACAACACCACCAGCCGTGGCCGTACGCTCCGCTTCCTCTATGATGAGGATGGCAAGCACGATGAGTTCAAGCGTTCGCTCTTCGCCCTGGGCGAGGCACCATTGCCACGCTATGTGATTGATGCCCGCGAGAGTCACCACGCCACAGAAGAGGATATGGAAGACTTCCAGTGCGTTTTCGCCGAGAAGGAAGGTGCCGTAACGGCTCCTGCCACAGGTCTTCACTTCTCTCGTGAGCTGATGAAGCGCATGGAAATCAACGGAATCAACGAGGCATACATCACCCTGCACTGCGGATTGGGCAACTTCCACGAGATTGAGGTGGAGGATTTGACCAAGCACAAGATGGATTCAGAGCAGATGATCATCTCTCAGGAGGCTTGCGACCTGGTGAACAGAACCAAGGCAGAGGGTCATCGCGTATGTGCCATCGGTACCAGCGTGATGAAGGCCACAGAGACAGCCGTAGGCACCGATGGTATGATGAAGGCATTCGATGGCTGGACCAACAAGTTCATCTTCCCTCCATACGAATTCGGACTTGCCGACTGTGCCGTTGCCAATTTCTATCATCCAGAGTCAACCCTGATGATGTGTACAGCAGCGTTCGGCGGTTACGACCTTGTATATGAGGCATACAAGAAGGCTGTGAAGAACGGTTATATGTTTGGTTGCTACGGCGATTCTTTGTTGATACTTCCAGACTAAACCATTTTGAACCATCCTTATGTATCATGTATATTTAAGCCTCGGCACGAATTTGGGCAACCGTAAGCGCAACATTCGTGAGGCGATAGAAAAGATAGGAGAGCAGATTGGCGTGGTAGATTGCCAGTCTGCTCTTTACGAAACCAAGCCATGGGGCTATTCTTCGCCCAACGACTTCATCAACTCCTGCGTGCTGGTTCTCACCGCCATGGCACCCCGCCAGGTGCTGGAGGCTGCTCAGCGCATAGAGCGTGAGATGGGCAGAACCCTGAAGTCGGTGGATGGTGAATATCACGACCGCATCATCGACATTGATATTCTGATGATAGATGACTTGGTTATCAATGAGCCCGATCTGCATGTTCCCCATCCATTGATGGAAGAACGTGATTTCGTGATGAAACCGCTGAAGGAGATACTCAAGTAATTTATTGTAAATCAGGCAGAAGGAGAAAACCTTCTGTCTTTTTTTGTGTTTTGTTTTTTTTTTTTGATTTTTTTTAACTGGTCTTTTGGGCATCTTTAGTAGCATTTTTATTATCTTTGCACTCGAAATTAAAGTTTGCAGTAATATAGCTTAAGTATTAAGCAGTAATATGACAAAATATATTTAGCAGTAATATAAAATATAAATAGTAAATAAAAGTAAGTAGATATTTGTATATCAGGAAGTATAATTGAATATGAAAGTAAGTAAGTTAATGGTTGTAGCCATTCTGATGTGCCTTTGTATCCAATCAATGCAAGCGCAGCAGATAGGCTTCAAGACTAATATGCTTTATTGGGCTACTACCACACCTAATATCGGAATGGAACTGGAAGTAGGTAAGAAGCATACGGCTCAGGTGTTCCTGGGTCTGAATCCCTGGAAGCAGAGTGGAGGAGATCAGTCTAGGCTCCGCCACTGGCTGGTGATGCCGGAGTATCGCTACTGGTTCAACCAAAGCTTTGAGGGATGGTTTGTGGGTGCCCATGCCATGGGCGGTCAGTATAATGTGGGCGGTGTAAGGTTTCCTTTCGGATTGTTGAAAGGATTGCGAAACCATCGCTATGAAGGCTGGTATGCCGGAGGTGGCATCACGGCTGGAAAACAGTGGAATCTTTCTAAGCACTGGAATCTGGAGGCTTCGATCGGTTTGGGCTATATCCATACAGCCTACGACAAATTCGAATGCGGAATGTGTGGCGAAAAAGTGAAAACTGCCCCCAAAAATTATGTGGGTCCCACCAAGGTGGCTCTCTCCCTCATCTATTTGATTCCTGGCAAGGCTGAAGAGAAACGCGAAAACGATGTGCCTCAGATCATTGAGACCATTCAGCAGCCTAAGCAGAATGCATTGAAGCCGGTGCTCCAGTTGCAGGCTGTAGTGGCCGAAGCTCCGAAGATTCGTCATCTGGATAAGCGTGCCTATATCGATTTCCCAGTCAACAGGATAGAGTTGCGTGCCGATTATCGCCGCAATCCAGCCCAGTTGGATAGCATCATCACCACCATCAACGCCTTGAAGGCAGATAAGAACCTGCAGGTGATGGCAATCAACATCCATGGTTTTGCTTCGCCGGAAGGCACGTATCAGCACAACGATTACTTGGCAAAGAACCGTGCCCGCACCCTGACGGAGTATGTTCGCAAGATGGTGAATCTGCCTGACAGCATCTTCACCATATCATCCACTGCCGAGGATTGGGATGGCTTACGTGAATATATCCAGCAGAGTGATTTGGAGAAGAAGCAGCAGATATTGGCGATAGCTCAGGATGAAACCCTGTCCCCAGATGCCCGAGATGCGAAAATGAAGAAACAGTATCCGGCGCAGTATCGCACCTTGCTCAACGTCTGCTATCCGGCTCTCCGTCACAGCGACTACCACATTACTTATAAGATTAAGCCATTTGATGTGGAGGAGGCAAAGCAGGTGATGAAGACCAAGCCACAGTTGCTGTCGCTCAACGAGTTGTTCATGGTAGCCCAAACCTACGAGGTGGGTTCCAAGGAATTCAACGAGGTGATGGAGCTGGCTGTGCGCATGTATCCAATGGATGAAACCGCCAATCTGAATGCCGCCATCATCCGCCTGAACAATGGTGATGCCGAGGCTGCCAAGCCTTATCTGGACAGAGCCGGCGATTCAAAGGAAGCCGATGCAGCAAGGAAAGCGTATCAGGTGCTGACGATTCAATAATGCTATAAAGAATAGAATATTGGAATCAATGCTATAAAATTACGATAAAATAGATAAATAGATTTGCGAGAAATATAAATAGATATTGCGAGAAATTTTTAAAAAAGTAATAAACACAATTTAAACTATAAAATTATGAAGAAATTCAGAGTGCTTTCATCAGTGCTGGCTTCAGCGTTGATGATGACGGTGATGTCTTGCTCAAGCAGCGATGACTTGAATGGTGGCGGTGCAGATGCTAACGATAAGTCTTATCTCGCCATCAGAATCAACAATGTAGGTTCTGTTGCCGGATCTCGTGCCACAGGTGAGTACGAGAACGGTACTGCAGATGAGAACCATATCGAGAGTGTAAGATTCTATTTCTTTAATTCTGACGGAACTCCTTATATGCTGAAGAAAAACGGACAGTCAACAGGCGTGAACTGGTTGGAGAAGACCGATGAATTGAATACTACGGATAAGCAAAATCCAAATGTGTCTATGATTTCCAATCCTCTTTTGGTCATTGAGGGCAATACCGGAGCTTCACCAGCCGCTATGATTGCAGTCATCAATCCTAATTCTCTGGATGAAGATAAGCTCGGAGAAGGTGCCAAGACTCTGGATGCGGTGAAGCGTACTTCTGTCTACTCTCAGTTCCATACCACTGATTACAAAAACTTTGTGATGAGCAATTCTGTTTATGTTGACAATGGTGTGGAGAAATGCGCTTCCATCGTAACAGGATATGTGGCTAAAACAGCAGATGACGCTAGGAATAAACCTGTTGATCTGTATGTAGAGCGTGTAGTGGCTAAGGTTCAGCCAACTATCGATGCTTCCTATACAGCTGCTGGTAGCAGAAAATGGGAAAAGATTAATGGCAAGGATGCCATAAAGGTGGGTGTTTATGGCACCAACGACATCTATGCCGTAGTTGACGGATGGGGCGTTGCAGATGAGAACGGAAAGGCCGAGCTGGTAAAGCAGGTCGACACTTCTTGGAATGATGATAATCTGGGTATCAACGTATGGACATCTAAAGATTACCATCGTTGTTTCTGGACTTCTTCCGTAGCCTTTGCAGCTGGTACTGGAGCAGAAGGAAATGTGCCGGTTAATCATTCTTGGAATGATTACTCTAGCCGCAGCCTGACCACCTGTGCCTATACCTTGCCAAATGCGCCAACTGTTGTAGATACAGACCCTTATGACAGCTATTTGACCAAGATGGTGCTTGCCACCCATTTGGTTTATAAGGATGGAACAGATTACAAGAATGCAGAAATCTGCCGGTATCGTGGTCAGCAATATCTGCATGTTGAAGATGTGAAGAAAGAGGTAGCCAACAACTTTGCCGAATACTATATCAAGAAGGGTGAAAACCGCACCAAGTTGCAGGTATCTGACATTGAGTTCACTACCAAGGCAACTGGTATCAATATCAAGGATTATGAGGTAGTAGCCACCTTGCGTACTTTGGCTACTGATGAGTCTTTGCAGAAGAAAACGGGAACCACAGAAGAGGCTTCTTCATACACGGATGTAACCAAGGAAGCTCTCCAGGCATCGATGAACACTGAGCCAGCCCAGATACGCACGGAGGGTAAGGCATATTACTTCATTCCTATCCGCCACTTGGGTACAGACCCAAAGAAGGTGGGCTACTATGGCATCGTGCGCAACCATGTGTATAGCATCAACATTCAGAATATGTTCGGCTTTGGTACACCGGTTTATGACCCAGCCAAGACCATCGACCCAACTATTCCATCTAGCGATGCTACTTACCTTGCAGCCCGCATCAACGTGCTTTCTTGGCGTGTTGTAAAGAATAACGCTGATTTGGATAAGACGAAATAATGAAGATGCAGATTCGTACCCTTTCATGGGGCACGTTCCTGTCTTGGTTGTTGCTGCCATTGTGCCTGACCTTCGTGTCATGCTCCTGGTGGCACGACGACCAGGAGGGGTGTGAGGCTACCAGGCGTGTTCGTTTTGTTTACGACATGAACATGCTCTATGCCGATGCTTTTGCCCATGAGGTGAAGACTGTCACCCTTCATGCCTTCAACAAGGAGGGCAAGCTGGTCTATGCCAAGACGGCTCCAGCCTCCCAGATTCTTGCCCAGGATGGCATGGATGTGGATGATATGCCTTCGGGGGTATATGATCTTCAGGTTTGGGCTGAGGGCGAAGAACGCCATCCTGATTCCTATATATATAAAGGTGTAGATGGAAAGGATGGCTGGGGAAAGGCTAGTATGGCAGATTTCCAGGTTCTCGTGAACCGGGATGACAACCATCAGGTAAACCACGACCTTACTCCCCTGTTTCATGGCATCCTGCGAAATGCCGACCTCACCACCGTATGGGGCGAAAACAAGGAGGTAACCGTCAGACTTACCAAGGATACCAACCATTTCAAGATCATCTTGCAGCATCTCTCAGGTAAGAGTCTGAGGGCAGAAGATTTCGACTTTGTCATCACGGATAGCAATGGCTATCTGGATTACGACAACAGTCTCCTGCCCGATGATGAACTTGCCTATTCTGCATGGAGCAAGTATGAAGGCATGGCTGGTGTGAATGGGAATGTGAACGGGAATACGGGCGAGCAGACCTCCGTTTCTGCAGCCTTGGCTGAATTGACAACCAGCCGACTCGTGAAAGGACATCAGATGCGCCTGCATGTATACGAGCATTCCACGGGCAGAAGCATCATCAACATCCCGTTGATAGATTATGCCTTGCTGGTAAAGGGAAATTATCAGAGCAGGATGGACGATCAGGAATATCTTGACCGTCAGGATTCATACAGTCTCGTATTCTTCCTCGACGAAAAGGCGAATTGGCTGGCTACAACCATCTATATCAATTCGTGGAGAGTGGTATTGAGTAATTCCGATTTCGGACCTACAAAATGATGAGTGTCAATAAGATAGATGAGTATCAATAAGATAGATGAGCATCAATAAGATTTTTCGATATCTGCTTGCTCTGGCAGGTGTGTTCACCTGCCTGGCATGCAGCAATTCTGCAGATGATGCATCGGCTGATGGCTATGTAAGGGTGGTATTCCAGCTATATATGCCATCCTCGTCGGTGGTGACCCGAGCAGGGGAAAACGATTGGGAATATGCCATAGACAAGAGCAGATTGCACGTCGTCTTCTATAATCAGGACGGTCGTGCCATCGGCGGGGTAGAGCATCTTGTGCTTCTGCCTACCCAGAAGGAGAATGAGTATCAGGTTACCGGCTCCATCAAGCTGGATAAGTTGCAGATGACCCATAGCGGTTTCACCGGAAAGGTGATGGTCTATGCCAACATCGATGGCGTGGACGAACTTGCCGAATTCTCGGAAGATAATCTGAACCGCCTGACCTTCGCTTATCAGCCTACCACGCCCCATTTCATTCCGATGTGGGGAGTGAAGGTGCTTGAAAACATTCCTTTCCAGGCAGGAGAGCAGTATGACATCAAGACCATCAATCTGCTCCGTGCCGAAGCCAAAATCCATGTGTCGCTTCGCCAGGATATGGTAGACAGGGGGTATACACTCAAGCAGGTGAACCTCGTGGGGCATCAGAAGCAGGGCTATTGTCTGCCTCCATTTGGCAGTATTGCCCATCTGGAAGATGCCGACCTGCTTCCTAATGCGAAAATGGGGCATTTCCATGAGGCCAGTCCTTCTATGGAACCTATAGATTTGCTGCAGGGGGATGCCTATGTTCCTGAATATCGCAACAGCGGAGATGGAGTTACCGGTTCGGCAGGCACCAGTCCTGCCGTTATCCGTCTGCGGCTCAGAGATCGCTTTGGAAAGGAGTCGGATTATCAGCTCCGTTTTGTGGAGTATGCCAGCGGGGCTCCAACCACCAAGGCTGTGGATATTCTCAGAAATCATTACTATCAGTTTGAGTTATATAAAGGCGAAAATGATATCCTGCATGTTGATTTGAACGTGCGCAAGTGGTATTACACGGAGCATGATCATATCATCATGTAAGAAGTTTCGTCTTAAGTGTTATAATGTAAATTCATGAAGAAATTATTATCATATATTTGTTGGGTGCTTGCCATCTTCAGTTTGATGGGATGCGGTTCCGATGGCGGTCCGGAAGAGATTCCGCAACCGGCATCGGGCGAATGCATTTCCGTGAAACTGCAGTTGGGCGTTGCCGCTAGCAGCGAGTCTACCCGTGCAGGATATAGTGATAGTTTCAATTCTTCGGGTGAATGGATGAAAAGCTGGTTTGTGGTGATTGCCAGCAACCATCAGATAGATACTATTATCTCCAATCATCCTTATGCTTCGGGCGAACAGGAACGAGCCTTGGACGACTGCTGGGTAAGGCTGAAGCCAGGCAAGCATGTGTTCTATTCCTTTGCCAATATCCAGCCTGCCCAACTGGGCTTGGAGGGAAAGAAGAAGGGAGACAGACTGCCGGACGGCTTTGACCAGTATAAGTATCATGTGGAGATACCCCAACTTGCCTTTGCCGACCATTGGACCGATTTCGGCGATGAATCCCAACCGTTCTTCAAGAATGGAATCCCCATGAGCAACCGACAGGAGATGAATATCGATAGCAATACCCAATCCATCAGCCTGGAAGTTATCCGAATGGTGGCGAAGGTGGAGCTCAGCATCACCAACACCTCCAGCCATCCCATTACCATCAGTAAGGTGGTACTCTCCGACCAGACTCCCAACTCCATGGAGAATCTGATGCTTTTCCCTGCTGCCGATGAGGTAGATAACCAGGGAGTAGCCCATGTGGGCAAGCCGAATCTCTGTACGCAGCAGAAGCAGGTGGTTACCTACGAGGGGTTGAACAACAAGCAAGGCTATACCGTGAGTGCCCATGGCGGCAAGCAGTATATCCGCTTCTATGTGAACGAAAGTGAGGCCACTGAAGAGAACAAGTATTTCGTGCTCCAGTTGCATACGGATGATGGTAACGGCGGGGAACTGACCCGTCGCTATGCCATGCTCAACTGGCGACAGATGTGCCGCAACGACTTCCGCATGATTCCCATCCAGTTGGACGATTATGCCATCGAGTGGCAGGTGGAGGCGTTTACACCCATCGGAGTGCTGCCGCAGGTAAAGGAAGACAACAACAATCTCACGGTTACCTTCGGTTATTACGGCGAGTTTCATATCGTTCCGAAAATCAGGAAGATAAGCAACCAGCAGTTGGTGGATTCCTGGAACATCAGCAACCAGCAGATGACGGAAGTAGTTTCTACGCCAGCCGGTGATGCAGGAACCTGCATCTTCGATGCCAAACCTTGTTGGAATCCGTCAGCCAAGCGTATAGAAGGCGAGATGGGCAACCGTTCGGGCACCTCGGTCTATCAGCTGAAGATGACGCTGAATGAGAATGGCAACAGGCTGACTCTGTCACGGAAAGTGAGATTTGTAATGAATTCGGTTAATTTATAATAGCATGAAAGAAAATAGTTTATTTTCAATATACTTCTTGTTCATCCTGGGCATCATTTCTTTGATGCCTGGGATGGCTTATTCTCAGACCTTTAAGCATTTTCAGGGCATCGCCAACAAGACAGGCGACTACGAGGTGATAGATGCCGCAAACGGCTGTCTCCGACAGAAGACCCATGTGTATCATTATTACATCGCCCTGCCTAGCGGTGGCAGCAAGGAACTGTCGTTGCCGCTTTCCGGCTATTCGGGCGGTGGCAATAATCTGGAGCCTAGAGGATATTTCAGATGGTATAATTACGATACAGATAAGGCTTCGGCTCAGCTGAAGGCTTTTTCTACCAGCGGCAAGTTGCAGAGCATGAAGGATGATCACGGGATAGATAAGGGATTGATAGCTTATAATCTTACATCCAAAGCCAATCGTGCATTGGTGGGTGCCGTTTATACCCGCCCTTCTGATGCTTCCTGGAGTGGGGAGACCATCGCCTGCGATGTGAGCCGATATGTGGATGGCTGCAATGGCACCTTTACCCATGAGCCAACCCTCTCTATCCGATATATCTTCCATATCATGCCGGCAAAGAAGATAGCGGATGATATCAAGCAGAAACTCCTGGAAACAGGAAGAGCACGGGATTATACCTATGAAGACGGAAAGGGCGTTTCGGCAGGAGTGAAGGATGAAAATGCCACCATCACGCTCCGTCTGAATCTGAATGATGTGACCAACTACTATTTCCATCCGATGAAGAATATCAATACGCATCATGTCTTTGCCGAGGATGAGACGCATAAGATAAAGGAGGCGGATTTCAGTTCTGAGGTTGTTCAGGCAACTAAAGTGCAATGGCGTGTCTATAATTCCGATAGAACCCAGTGTGTATGGTGGACTCATGGAGGAGGTAATTATCCGCCCCGTTTCTTTGATTTGAGCTTGAAGTTACTGAATAATACCGGTGCCGGCGCATGGCGAAATCTGAATGGTAGAGGAGTCAGCAGCAAGCAGACCTTCAAGTATGGCGACCGCATCTATGTGGTGGCTATAGCCGTTTCTGGCAACCAGATGTGCCCCATCGCCAATTTCACCTGCCAGCTGTTCAACCAGTATCCGATGACCACTGATGAACTGAAGGCGGCTGGTCAGAATACCCGTCTGGTTTCCTATCTCGACGATCATTATCGCTCTGTCAATACCGTCTCCTTTGATGATGATAGTGATGAACAGACACTTCTGGCTCCTACAGACCCGAATGATAACCAAGACCGCCTGCCTTCCAAATGGAGCAAGCGAAGCTATGGATTTGTCTATCGCGATTTAATCAATTACACTCCAAATGCTACTGCTAATGATAATAAAAAAGATACTCTCTATGTAAATCCGAAGCATTCGCCGCTGCATGGAGAGTACGGACTCTATAAGTCGGCAAATGTAAAAGGCTGGTCGGGAACCTCTGGTACCGATAGCTACGTGTGGTGGCCTACTGCCCAGCTCTACGACCGTACCTACGAGAATACGAATGGCACGCAATATGGTCATTTTCTTTATATAGATGCTGCTGAAGAGAGTCGTCAGATTGCTGAAGCTGATTTCAAGGCGGATCTTTGTGTGGGTTCGCAGGTTATCTTCAGCGCAGCCATTGCCGATATGACTACTGGTAAAGAGCGCCCGCAGTTGTTGTTCAAGCTCTATGGCGTGAATTATGATGAGAACAATCAGGAGACGGAGCGCAAGCTGCTCCACTCGTTTTCATCCGGTAATTTCTCGGGAAATCGCCAGGGGAATGATGGCGCCAATGTAGGAAAATGGTATCAGGTTTACGGAAAGATGGTGCTGCAGAAGGAGAGCGGCGTGAATAACTTCACCGACTTCAAACTCGTGGTGGATAACATGTGTAAATCTACCTCCGGTGCCGACTATGCCTTCGATGATCTTCGCATCTACACCAAATCATCCAAGGTGGATATCATTCAGAGTTCGCCTATCTGTCCGGATAAGAATACGGCAAAAGATTCCTCCGTTCCCAGCACTATCCTCACCAAATTGAGGGCGTTGCAGGAAACCATGGCGGCACTCATCGACCCGGCTGCGGAAAAGACGCTTTATTTCCGCTTCGTGGATGCCGAGGGCAATCCGACAAAGCACGTGAACTATGGAACGGCTGAAAATCCTAACTATGATTGGGGAACCACCACTATATATAATTATGTGGATGAGAGCCGAAAGGTGGATGGAAAGCCGATGTACGAGAAAATCAATGACGAATGGCATGTGGTGCTTGCCAACAGATACTTCAATCTGCAGTCGAACCAGACTTACTATGTTAGTTTCGCTTTCGAGGATGAGTCGGTGGCGGATAAGACCCAGCTTGCGTGGGGAAAGCCGTCGCAAGTTTGCTCCCTCTATAGTGCCAACTTCCAGATGGTGCAGCAGAAGGTGCTGGTTACCGATGCCAACGGAAGCATTACCACCACCGTCACCATTCCCTGCGATGACAACGCTACCCCGGAATACAACATCAAGGCGCAGTTGCAGACTGTAGACCAGAACAATGGCGGCAGCATCCAGCTGGAAGGTGTGCTCTACGATTGGTATGTGGATGATGCCAAGACGCCGATTCTAAAAAATAGCGCCGAGTTCAAGAACGTGCAGCTGGGTGTGGGCGATCATACCATCCGTGTGATTCCTACCAGCAAATCTTCTACCATCACCCAGGGCGGCGTGGATTATCAGATCTGTCTCGCAGAGATGTCGTTCAAGCTTCGAGTCGTGAAGAACGGTCCGCAGCTGAATCTGGGCAATCCGAGCGTGGCTTATCCTAACAATTATGCCCGTACGGTGCGCATCGGATTGCCTCAGGTGGCTCTGCTGGCAGAGCAGGCAGCCAAGCGCAAGGGTGGATATTTCTGCGTGCCTATCAGCGGCGAGAACTTGGTGGCGGATAATTCCACCCGTCTCTATTTCGTCAAGGCAGGCGGAATGGATCAGCTGGATCCATCGCAATATACCAAGGTGATGTATCTTTCGGATACCAACGATCCTGCCTATCAGAACAGGATAGGGGAGAACCTGACGCTTGCCACGCTTCAGGATAATTTCATCATGAGAAAATCCAGCCAGCTGAAGCTGAAGTTTACGCCGCAGACGGGAGAAGGATCATCTTCTTCTGCCTCCTCTTCTTCTAAAAATGTGCAGTTGCGCGAGGGATATTGGTACGAAGGCGTATTGATTTTCCGTGAGGATGGAAACAAGGGAACCACCGTGCTCTGCTCGGGCGAGGTTTACATACGCTTTGCCGTGGTGCCGGAATACGCCACCTGGAATCCTACTGCCAACAGCAAGATGAGTGCGGCATGGAACAATGATAAAAACTGGCGCCGTTCTGCCCATACAGAACTCTATAAGGGGACTAATGAATATACGGATTACAGCAGCGGCGGATACGTGCCGATGAAGTTTACCAAGGTAACGATTCCTAACCTCAGCGGGTTGTATTTCCCATCTCTGGGCTATATCGCCTATCAGAAATCTACGGGTATCGCTACCAAACTGAGCAATGCCAAGGGCGATGCGGCTACGGCGAACATCCAGTATGATATGCTTGCCAAATGGGATGCCAATGCCGCAGACCACGGACTGAATGCCGACGGCAATCTGGAGTGTGAACCCTTCTATGGCAACACCTGCGACCAGATTTACTTCAAGCCGGGAGCCGAACTGCTCAACCAGTGCTATCTGCTCTACAACAAGGCGTGGGTGGAGAAGGAGATGAAGCAAAATACCTGGTATGCCCTCACTTCGCCTTTGCAGGATACCTATGCGGGCGACATCTATGTGCCGGCAGCATCGGGTAGGCAGGAGTCGGAGGCTTTCCAGCCTATCACGTTCTCATCTTCGGTAAACAATCGCATTACCAGTCCTGTATATCAGCGCAGCTGGGATGATGTTTCTGCCAAGGAAGTAACCTTGGACGGCAGCTACGATGCCTACGACTATGCAGGCACCGGCATCACATTTGAGAATCAGAACCTCAATGCGCTTTCAGCCCACTGGAGCCACGTATATAATAAGGTGGATAAGAGATATCAGCCGATGGAAGGCGTAGCCATCAGGATGGGAGATAAATATACGGTGGGTGCGTCGGGCAGCGCATCGGGTTCTGCATCCGGCTCTGCATCCGAAGTATTGCTCCGTTTGCCTAAGGCAGATACGGAATACGCCTATACCTCGGCTTCTCAGCAGCAGGGTTCGCTTTCTGTGAAAGTGGATAAGCAGAATGCCCATCGCCTGGTGGTGAATGCCGATGTTCAGGAGAATGCTCTGGGAAAGATGAGCTATTCGCTGGTGCAGTTGCAGGATGGCAACAGTTATTATCTGGTGGGCAATCCTTATATGGCAACGCTCAGCATGTATAAGTTCCTGAAGGCAAATCCGTCGCTCTCTTCCAGCTTCTATGTGTATGAGGATGGAGCCTTGAAGCTCTATAATCAGCTCGATATGCAGACCACCACGTATGAGTCGAAGAACGATGTGAAGATTTCGCCGATGCAGTCGTTCTTTGTCCGCCTGAAGGATGGGCAGAGCGCTACGCAGTTCAACTTCACGTCGGCGATGACGGTGGATAGAGAGGTGTTTGGCGGCGTGAAGACGTCATCGGATGAGGATCAGGACGATATCACGCTGACGCTCACCGCAGCATCTTCATCAGGTTACAGCAGCCGTTCGAGGATAGTACTCGATGCCGCAGCCACGGAAGATTACGATGATGCCGAGGATGCCCAGCTGCTCTATGATGCCCAGCTGAAGGATGTTCCGGTGGTCTATACGGTGGCAGGCGATGAAGCTGTGGCGCTGAATTCCCTGCCGACTGTGGATTGGTTGCCGCTGGGAGTAGTAGGGGCTTCTTCAAAGGCTGCATCAGGAAATTCGGATACATCCGGAAAATCTTCCGTAGAGTTGAAGATAGAAGGCGTCAATCGTCTTTCTTCTCCTCTCTATCTCTATGATGCCGCCACCCGGAAGTATCAGGAGATAAAGGATGGTGAAGAAATCAAGGTGCAGCCTAACGATCACGGCAGATATTTCCTGACGCAGACTCGCAGCACCGCAGGCATGGAAGATGCCAAGGTGAAAGAGATGAGGCAGAAGAACGTGAAGATCTATTCGCCAGTTTGGGGCGTGATGATACTATCCAAGCCTGGAGGTGCCTCATCGAACAAGGCAGAGGGTTATACCCTTGATGGAAGAAAGGTATCGGTGAAGGATGCCAAGCTACAATAACAGGAAGAGGGAGTGTCTGAAACTTATGACACTCCCTCTTTTTCCGTTTATCACTATCATGTCTATCATTTTATAAATACCCCATGATGCTCCCTGAAAACTGAAATAACTGAAATAACTGAAATTGAAATGGCTCGAAATTCCGCTGGAAAAACTTCATTTCTGTTACGCTGATGCGTCAAACGGTAAAAAAATAGCGTAAAAAACGCCAAATGGTAAAAAATGAATGCTAAAAGCTTTGAAAAATCGAAATTATTTCTTAATTTTGCAGTAGAGAACTTCATATGAACAAAAATAATCATCTTATAAATAATAAAGAAAATGAAGAAACTATTCACTGCAATCATCCTCTTTGCACTCGCACTCACTGCCAGCGCACAGACATTCAGTGCCGACCAACTGGAGAAATACGCCAAGGATAAATATGGCGACAACTGGACTAAGGCAGCTGACAACCTGCATCAGGAAGTGGCTCTCGACAACAAGAACCGACTCAACTACCAGGAAGTGATTGATTGCGCCGGACAAACGAAAGACCAGATCTACGACAAGGCGATGGCCTGGTTCAAGAAAGCCTTCAAGAGCAAGGATACCCACGGCGTGATACAGGAGGAAAACAAGGAAGAAGGACTCATCGTGGCTCGTGCCTACCTCGAGAAAGTGGCCATTCAGAATGCCGGAATGAACCATTATCAGGTAGACATCGCCCCTTACATCCGAGTAGACGTGAAGGAAGAAAAGGCACGCATCAGCGTATATATGGGCTCCTATCTGGTTACCGTTACCGCTGGCGGAGGATGGACCAGTGCCATAGCCAGCACCCTGGCATCTGTAGCCACAGGCGAAGAAGCCGAGGAGAGCACCGAGCAAACAAAGGGCACCGACGAGGAATGGGACATCAACATGTGCTATCCTTATGTGCAGAAAGACAAGCACAAGAAGGCATCCAGCAAGGCTTTCGTCATGGCTTCTGCCTTCCAGAACTCTATCATCGACGTGATGAAGGAAGCTCTGCTCGCCGATTCTTCTGAAGGCTTTGATGATAATTGGTAAATAACAGGAGGCTTATCAGATAACTGAAAGCTTATCAAAAACAACAAACAGGAAGCTTATGAAAATCTATCTATATCTCGCAAGTCTTGTCGCCCTGCTCTGCATGGCGGCGCTGCCTGCCGAAGCCCAGAGAATTTCGGTGGGCAAGAAGGGGTGCGTGGTGGTGATGCGAACCGATTCAACCAGCGCGCAGGAAATAGTGAACCAGGACGGAAGCCGCGTTAGCAGAGCCAGGAAGACCAACAATCTCCAGGCTCTGGCAGGCAATCTGAGGTCGGATGTGGATATCGACATCCCCGTTTCCAAGACGAAGCAGGAGAAGACCTTTGCGGTGATCATCGCCAACGAGAACTACGAGGAGGAGGTGAACGTGGAATTCGCCCTCAACGACGGAGTGGCTTTCAGCCAGTATTGCACCAAGACGCTGGGCATCCCGCAGGAGAACGTGCACGTGCGCCAGGATGCCACGCTCAACAATATTCTGGCTGAAATCAGCTGGATGCAGAACATCGCCAAGGCCTATGGTGATGAGGCAAGGTTTATCTTCTATTATGCCGGACATGGCGTGCCTGATGAAAGCAACGGCACTGCCTATCTGCTGCCCGTAGACGGCAAGAGCAGCATCGTGGCCACGGGCTACAGCATAGGCAAGCTCTATGACCAGCTCCATGCCCTGGGCTCCCGCAATGTGACGGTGGTGATGGATGCCTGCTTCAGCGGATCCAAGCGAGGCGAGGGCATGCTGGCTTCTGCCCGAGGCGTGGCCATCAAGTCGAAGGCTGAGGCTCCCAAGGGCAACATGCTGGTGATAAGTGCGGCTCAGGGCAACGAGACGGCCTATCCTTACCGCGAGAAGCGCCATGGACTCTTCACCTATTTCCTGCTCAAGAAGCTGCAGGAAAGCAAGGGAAACACCACCTTCGGCGAACTCTTCGATTACGTAAGGACGCAGGTGGCACAGAAATCCATCGTCGTCAACGAGAAGAGTCAGACGCCATCGGTGAATGCATCGGGCGAGTTGACCTCCACCTGGAAGCAAGCCAAGCTATTTTAGATGATTCATTTTAGATACAGGATATTTCGGATTATTCATTTTAAAACAAGATACGTATGAAAAAACTGATCGTATTTATCCTGCTGTTTGCCTGCGTAGGCGTTCAGCAGATTCAGGCACAGAAATGGCTCAAGACATTGGGCAAGGTGGCAAGCACGCTGTTGGATGATGAAGCCAGCGGAACCATTCCTAACTGTACGTTGAAGTACACCGACTGCAAGCGCAACGGCAATGATGTGCACATCAACTATGTGCTCACAAGCCAGTTGGGCAAGGATGCCCCGTTGTGGTTTGATGCCGGCAGCAACAACACCTATGCTGTGGACAGCAAGAGTGCCAAGCACACCATCGAGTTTATCGTGGGTGGCGAGCGTATGGGCACTTACAGCAACAAGAACATCCCTTCCAAGGTACCGGTGAAGCTCACGGTGGTGGTGAAGGATGTGGAGCGCTCGGTGACTAGCATCAGATCGTGTGTCATCAAGGGCAAGTTCAACAACTCGTCCGAGCAGTTTACCTGGAACATCGGCGCGAAGACTCCTGCCGCAGTGGTAAACACCAGTGCCGACAACATTGTGTGCACCATGCCTCAGTTGGCATTCACCCTGAAGGAGTGCAAGCGCTTGGGCGACAATGTGATTATCACGGCGATGCTGAAGAACACAGGCGGCAAGGATTTGGAGTTTGATACATCCGGCACGGTTACCATCTATGACAACGAGGGTGAGGCATGCCACTTGAACGGCGACATGTCGCCTGTGGCCAACGGCACATGGGGTCAGTATTCCAACATCCGTCTGGTGAAGGGCATTCCTGTGAAGGCAAAGTTTGTGGTTACGGGCGTATCCGATGCAGCCACCCAGTTCAGCATTCTGAAGTTTGAGTTCAGCGATATGTCAGGCAGCTATTACATCGAGATTCGCAATCAGGCGATTTCAGCTCAGTAATCTTCCGCCTGGAGTGATATGAGGGTGTGTCATGGACTTATGACACACCCTCATTTTTCTTAACCCACATTGCAGCGCCTTTGGTGAAAAACTTAAAGATTCCTAACGGAATCTCTGGGTCGGGATTTATTTTTTGTTAAAATCGTAGAAATACTTGGCGGTTTCAGGGATTTAATGTATATTTGCAATTCATTAGATAGCGTTTGATTATGGCAAGAAAATTATATCCTATAGGAATTCAGACATTTGAACGTATCCGCAAGGAGGACAAGTTCTATGTGGACAAGACGGAATACATCTATCGTATGACACATACCGATGGAACGTATTTCTTCCTGAGCCGACCACGCCGTTTCGGCAAGTCGCTGCTGGTTTCCACTTTTCAGAGTTATTTCGAGGGTAAGAAGGAACTTTTCGAGGGGTTTGCCATCGAGAAGCTGGAGAAGGAATGGAATACTTATCCCGTGCTGCACTTTGACCTGAGCAAGGGCAAGCACATGGAGAAGGAGCAGCTGAATCGTTATTTGTTGGATATTATTGAGAAACAAGAGGCAAGGTTTGATTGCAAGAGCAATAAAATAGATGTTAATATTCGTCTTGACGATTTAATAAATGCCGTTTACCAGAAAACGGGCAAGCAGGTGGTGGTGCTCATTGATGAATATGACGCACCGCTGCTGGATGTGGCGCACGAGAAGGAAAAACTCAATGAGCTCCGCAACACGATGCGCAACTTCTATAGTCCTCTGAAGGGAAACGAGTCTATGCTTCGCTTCGTCTTCATGACGGGCATCACGAAGTTCTCGCAGCTGAGCATCTTCAGCGAGCTGAACAATATCACCAACGTGAGCATGGATGAGCCTTATGCCGGTATCTGCGGTATCACCAAAGAGGAACTGTTGACCCAGATGAGCGATGACATCGACGCACTTGCCGGGCATCTGGAACTGAGCAGAGAGGAGACCATCCAGGAGCTGAAAGACCATTATGACGGTTATCACTTCACTTGGCCATCTCCTGATGTGTTCAATCCTTATAGTCTGCTGAATTGCTTTGCCAAGCAGGAAATGGATGATTATTGGTTCGGATCGGGCACACCTACCTATCTCATCAATATGATGAGAAAGTATGAATTCTTGCCTGCAGACCTTGGCGAGGCCATAGAGGTGGGCAAGAAGGACTTTGATGCCCCCACCGAAACGATGACCACCATCGTACCTTTGCTTTATCAGAGCGGGTATGTCACCATCAAGGGATATGACAAGCCTACAAAATTGTACCTGTTGGCATTGCCTAACCAGGAGATAAGGGTGGGACTATATGGAAGCCTCTTGCCTCATTATCTGACGGATAAGTCGGCGAAGGCTAACACGACCATCGCCAAGATGTCGGTCTTGGTGAAGAAGGGGGATATGGATGCAGCCTTCTACCTGCTGAACGACTTCCTGGAGACGGTGCCTTACTGCGACAACACCCACTACGAGGGGCATTGGCAGCAGACGCTCTACATCATGTTCGCCCTGCTCACCAACTATGATATCCTCGTGGAGCAGCATACGGCGAAGGGCAGAATCGATATCACGATGGAGACTGCAGATACCATCTACGTGATGGAGCTGAAGTTCAACAAGAGTGCCGAGGAGGCTCTCGCCCAGATAGAGGCAAAACACTATGCCGATGCTTTCAAGATGAGCGGCAAGAAGATGGTGAAGATAGGCTTGAACTTCTCGGTGAAGGATGAGGTGAACAGCCTGGAATGGAAGATAGAATCTTAAAAAGAAAAATCCCATCGCTCTTGCGAGTGATGGGATTTTTAATTCTGTTAAGCAATGTGTCTGCTTTCGCTGATTACTTACGAAGACCGAGGGCCTTGATGATAGCACGATAGCGATTGATGTCGCGATCATACAAGTAATCGAGCAATGCACGACGCTTTCCTACAAGCTGTGTCAACGCACGTGTTGTAGTATAATCTTTACGGTTCTTCTTAACGTGCTCCGTCAAATGAGCAATACGGTATGAGAACAATGCTATCTGGCTCTCAGCAGAACCAGTATCAGAGTTAGACTTTCCGTACTTGCTAAAGATCTCTTCTTTTTTTGCTTTGTCTAAATACATAGCTGTGATACTTAAAATTTAATTATTATGAATGAATGTTATGCATCTTTTGGACCTTCCTCACGGTGGTTTCCGTTAAAATGCGGTGCAAAGGTACAACTTTTCAGTGAATTATGCAAATTTTTCGGGATTTTTTTGTAATTTTGCACCCAAATTCATAAAGTATTTAAGGTAAAGGAAATGCAAGACATTAGAAACATTGCAGTTATTGCACACGTTGACCATGGTAAAACTACCTTGGTTGACAAGATGATGCTCGCTGGTAAGCTGTTCCGTGACGGCCAGGATAACAGCGGCGAAGTGCTCGATTCCAACGACTTGGAGCGCGAGCGTGGTATAACCATTCTCTCAAAGAATGTGTCTATCAATTGGAAAGGTACTAAGATTAATATTCTCGATACTCCTGGACACTCTGACTTCGGTGGTGAGGTTGAGCGCGTGCTCAACATGGCAGACGGATGCCTCCTCCTCGTCGATGCTTTCGAGGGTCCGATGCCTCAGACTCGTTTCGTGCTGCAGAAAGCGTTGCAGCTCGGACTGAAGCCTATCGTTGTCGTTAATAAGGTAGATAAGCCTAACTGTCGCCCTGAAGAGGTGTACGAGATGGTGTTCGACCTGATGTGCGACCTCGATGCTACTGAGGATCAGCTTGACTTTACTGTAGTTTACGGTTCTGCCAAGAATGGCTGGATGAGCGATGACTACAACAAGCCAACAGACAACATCGATTATCTGCTCGACAAGATTGTGGAGATTATCCCTGCTCCTAAGCAGCTGGAGGGTACTCCTCAGCTCTTGATCACATCTCTTGATTATAGCTCTTACACCGGTCGTATCGCCGTAGGTCGTGTACACCGTGGTACTTTGAAGGATGGCATGAACGTCACTATCTGCCATCGTGACGGTACCCAGGAGAAGACTAAGATCAAGGAACTCCATACCTTCGAGGGTATGGGTCATAAGAAGACAGACCATGTGGATTCTGGCGATATCTGTGCCGTTGTCGGCCTTGAGAAGTTCGAGATTGGTGATACCATCTGCGACTACGAGAACCCGGAGCCACTGCCTCCTATCGCTGTGGACGAGCCTACCATGAGTATGCTCTTCACCATCAACGATTCTCCTTTCTTCGGCAAGGAGGGTAAGTTCTGTACATCACGCCACATTCAGGACCGCCTGAACAAGGAGCTGGAGAAGAACCTGGCTCTTCGTGTTCAGCCTTACGAGGATACCACCGATAAGTGGATTGTTTCTGGTCGTGGTGTGCTCCATCTCTCTGTGCTCATCGAGACCATGCGCCGCGAGGGCTACGAGCTGCAGGTGGGTCAGCCTCAGGTAATCTACAAGGAGATTGACGGCGTGAAGTGCGAGCCTATCGAGGAGTTGACCATCAACGTGCCAGAGGAGTTTGCTTCTAAGATGATTGATATGGTTACCCGCCGCAAGGGTGATATGACTTCCATGCTGAACATGGGCGAGCGTGTGGATATCGAGTTTGATATTCCTTCACGTGGTATCATCGGTTTGCGTACCAATGTGCTCACTGCTTCTCAGGGCGAGGCTATCATGGCTCACCGCTTCAAGGAGTATCAGCCATACAAGGGCGAGATTACCCGCCGTTCTAACGGTAGCATGATTGCGCTGGAAACAGGTACTGCCTATGCTTACGCCATCGATAAGTTGCAGGATCGCGGTAAGTTCTTCATCGACCCAGGTGAGGAGGTTTACGGCGGCGAGGTTGTTGGTGAGCATGTTCACGACAACGACCTGGTGGTTAACGTAACCAAGGCAAAGCAGCTGACCAACGTGCGTGCTTCCGGTTCTGATGATAAGGCTCGCGTGATTCCAAAGACCGTGATGAGCCTTGAGGAGTGCCTGGAGTATATCCGCGAGGATGAGTACGTAGAGGTAACTCCTAAGAGTATGCGTATGCGCAAGGTGATTCTCGATCACTTGGAGCGCAAGCGTAGTAACAAGGAATAAGTTATAGCTTATATATAAATGGATCCGTAAGAATTCCCCTCTTGCCGATTGCCCTGGGCAGTCTGCTTGCAGGGGATTCTTTATTTTAATGTAAGCGTATGTGGTTGTGGAAATTCTTTAGGAAATTCTCGTTGCCCTGCTCGCTGGTATTGGGAGCCGTGGGCTATCTGATTTTTGCCAATGTTCCGTTTCTGGAACCTCTGGGCGATGCGGTGGGACCGAAACTGGTAGATCTGATGCCGGTGGTGCTCTTCGCTCTGCTCTATGTTACTTTCTGCAAGATAGAAATCAAGGAGATGAAGCCGAAGGCGTGGCATTTTGTATTGCAGCTGATCAGAACCAGTCTGGCATTGGCGATGGTGGTGCTGATTTTCGAATTCGGCGATGATTATGAAACCAAGCTGGTGCTGGAGGGAGCCTTTATCTGCTTTATCTGTCCTACGGCGGCTGCCGTGGCGGTGGTGACGGAGAAGTTGGGTGGAAGCATCGGTTCGCTGACTACTTATACGGTGATAGCGAATGTATTCACGATGGTGATTATTCCGAGTCTCTTCCCGATGGTGGAGAAGGGGGCGGATGTTTCCTTTCTTTTTATGAGTGCGATGGTGTTCCGAAACGTGACCACGGTACTGGTGGTGCCTTTGCTTCTGGCTCTGCTGAGCCGCAAGTTTCTGCCTAAATGGGTGGATAAGGTGAAGAGCGTGAAGGATCTGGGCTTCTATATGTGGTGTTTCAACCTGACGATATTGATGGGAGAGACGGTTCGCAATATCCTCCATGCCGAGGTTTCGGGATGGATTCTTGCCTTGCTGCTTCTGGTACCCCTTTTGGTATGTCTTATCCAGTTTGCCATCGGCAAGGCGGTGGGCAGACATTATGATGCGAGCATCAGTGCCGGTCAGGCGTTGGGACAGAAGAATACCATTGTGGGCATCTGGCTCACTCTAACTTTCCTGAATCCTCTTGCCGCCGTAGCACCGGGTGCCTATGTGGTTTGGCAGAACCTGGTGAATGGCTGGCAGCTATGGTATAAAGAGAAATACGGAAGACTGAAATGGTAGAAATATAAAACTGAAATGGTAGAAATATAAAATAAGGTGTGGCATCAACGGATACCATACCTTATTTTATATATAGAGGATTTTATTTGCTTGTAGAAATCAAGGATTTTATTTGCTCGTAGAAATAAAGATGCACTCGATGGTTACGTTGCCATCCATCCATTGGGCAGGAATGGTATAGGTGCCATCCTTGGCAATATCCGTCTTCTTGAGCGATTCTACCTTGTCGCCGTGGGTGATGGTGAAATCGCCGTAGGTGAAGCCTGGGGCAGGTACCATCTTTACCTTGAATGCCTTGCCGTATGCCACCTTGTGGTTGTTGAGGGTGGTTCCGTCGGCGGCTGTCACCATACCGTTGCGGTTGGCCTCGGTAACGGATACGAAGTCGCTGTGAGCCTTCTTCTTCGCTGCACCTCCTGTCTTCAGCAGGGTGATGCGAGGGGCGTTGGTCAGGTGGATATTGATATCATCGATATACACCACGGCATCCTGCTTCATCTCGTGAGGTGACTCGGCGTGAGGAACCACTACCAGACTGTAGATATCCACACCCTCGGCACTCTTGATAGGGAAAACGGCATCAGCCCACTGACCGGCAGGAACCGGAGTGGTGGATTTAATCCAGAACTGCTCTACTTCCTGCGACTGTCCGGCTCTGTCTCTGCGCTTGCCGAGACCAACCAGCATCACGCGGCCTTCCATCGGACGGTTGATGAGCACGTGAACCACTTTTCCTGCAGGGCCGAGTGCAATCGGCTTCTTCAGATCAATTCTTGCACCGAAGATGTTGGATGCCAGGCGTGAACGCTGAAAGGCGAGCACCTTCGTGTTGGGATTGTTGGTGAGGTCGGGATTATCCACTACTGCGCAGTTGCCAGCCAGTTCTCCCGTGCGGAATGGGGAATGCTCCCATCTGTCGTATACTCCCACGGATTTGTAATCCTGGGTGTCGAACTTAATTTCCTGTCCCATTACTGCCAATGGCAACAGGCACAATGCTATGAGTAATTTCTTCATGTTCTTGGTGTAGAGAAAAAGTTTAAAATACTTTTATGGAATGCAGCAGCGGACAAGCCTTGCTGTCGTCGATGACAATCTTCAAACCCTTAGCCTGATAGCCCTTGCCGTAACTGTCTGATGTGCTGCCGTTCAGCGGGATGATGCGCTTGTATCCGATGGTGGTAGTGGTGCACTTTTCTGCGATAGGCTTCCATGTCTTTCCATCTTCAGAGATTTCGATATGGAACTTTCTTACTCGCTGCCCCTTGCGGATGTACTCCATCATATCCACATAGCGCAGGGTTTGTGGCTTATCCCAGCTGAAGGTGATGGTGGCCTGCTTTACGCCGTCGTCGGTGGCCCAATAGGTATTCTTGTTGTTGTCGGTCAGGTTCCTGGCGGTATAGTTGCGCTTGGCTCCTGCCTGGCGGGTGTTGCTAACGGAAACCTTGGCCTTCTGAGCCAGGTCCTTGCCCAGACGGGTGCGGATCATGTTGCCCATATCCTTGAGCACGCGCACGTCGATATCAGGCAGCAAACCTCTCTTGTCGGGAGGACAGTTCAGGATGAGGGTGGCGTTTCTACCCACGGTTTCAAGATACATCTGGAAGAGGCGCTCCACTGAGAGAGGCTTCTCGCCTTCGTGCCAGAACCATCCCTTGTCGGTGAGCTTGGCATCGCTCTCTCCCGGGTCCCACTGCCATCCGTCTTCAGTGCCATACATGCCGTTGCTTTCAGGGGCATATCCTCTCTCGTCGGTGAGCCAGTTGGTTTCGCCAGCCCATCCAGCCTCGTTGCCAATCCATCTTGACTCGGCACCCACACCCCAGAGGATGATATCGGGGCAAACCTTGTGGATGGAATCTCTGAGGTTCGGGATATCATAATAGGTGGAACGGTCTACATTGACAGTGGCGTTGCGTCCGCCGTAGTATCCGTCGCCTCCGTTGGCACCATCGAACCACATTTCAAACTGGTCTTTTCCGTACTGAGCCAATTCTGCGCACTGGCGGAGGAAGACATCGTTCACATATTTCTCGGTGCCATAGTATACGCTGTTTCTATCCCATGGAGAGACATAGAAACCATATTTCATGTTCAGTTTGCGTGCAGCCTGGGCGAAGTCGCGCGGAATGTTGGTATTCTTTCCGTTCTCGTTTCCGGCATTGACGATGGAGTGGTCGGTGGTGGCTGTAGGCCAGAGGCAGAAGCCATCGTGATGCTTCACCACGGCGATGCCGCCCTTCATGCCCGCTGCCTTCACCGCCTTGAGCCACTGAGCCGGATTAGGCTTTGCAGTAGGCGCAAAGAGGGTTACGTCTTCACTTCCCAGTCCCCACTCGCGGTTGGTATAGGTGTTCATGCCGTAATGGAAGAAGGCGTAGAACTCCGTCTCCTGCCATTTCATCTGGCGATCGCTAGGAACGGGGAAGACAGCGTTAGGCTCGTTGTCGGGGTTCGGCAACGACTGCTGCTTAACTTGGAATGCACTCTGGGAGTGACCCGCCATGGCAGACATGATGAGAGACACTCCGACAAAAACTTTTTTGATGTTCATGGTTGTCGTATTTAAATCGATACACTTTATTCTTATCATAAGAGAAGTTGATATATTGTTATAGTTATTGTTATAGTTATTTTATATATTGTCAAAACTGGCGATTGTTAATAATAAATTTCAGCTGCAAAGATATAGTTTTTATGGATGGCTGCAAAACTTTTCTAGTTAATTAAATATAAAGAGGGTGTGTCAAAAGTCCAAGACACACCCTCTTTTTTGTTGCTTCATCGTT
>ERZ1026858.301-NODE-301-length-27575-cov-107.948510_pt1 | contig 27575 bp, 18 predicted proteins | sample MGYA00380159_ERZ1026858 | MGnify/ENA primary metagenome ERZ1026858 (study PRJEB33269, sample SAMEA4719795) | human gut metagenome | biome: human-associated habitat; feature: organic feature; material: feces | place: Cameroon | collected 2013-10 ...
CAAGTTTATGCTTTATTAACGAAAAGTTTTCCATAGGGGTGCTGAGTAGTTACTTCCATAGGGGTGCTGAGTAGTTACGCATTTTCGTAGGCACATAGAGTATCTTTAGGACTGATATCTCAGCCCCTAGCCGACAAGGCGTTCCTTCAGGCGGAGAGATGGTTTTATGGCTTTACAGACTTATATCCATCTATATATATTTTCTCCTGTGTAACAACAGCGAAGGCTTGTCTGATGAGTTTGTTGGCAACAGCGACAATAGCCACTTTTCCTGGCTTCCCATTTGACCGCAAGCGTTCAAAGCATGCTTTGCATTCGGTGTTGCACCGCAATGATGCCATAGCTCCAATATAAAGCTGACTACGCAGATAAGCATCTCCGTTACGATTAATGTGCCCTTTGACATTGACTGACGTACCAGACTGTTGGTAAGTAGGTGACAGCCCTAAATATCGGGTAAGTTGCTTAGCATTATCAAAGTAGGTGAATCCGCCTGTGGCAATGATGAGTGCAGCTGCAAGGGTTGCTCCTATTCCTTTTATGGAAGTGAGTAAATCCATCTGCTTCTTGTATTCAATCTCTGCTAAGGAAGTTAGCTCTTCCTCCATTTCTTCGATTTGTTTCTCTAGAAACTTGATAGTCTTCTCCAAGACTTTCTTGCACTTGGAATCAATGAATGGCAGGATTTTAAGTGAACCTTCAAGGTTTCTGTTAGCGGTAAGCTGCTTCTTCAGTTGACGTAATACAGTGCGCTTTTGCTTGAGTAACAAAAGGGAATCACTACGGAGCTTGAATGGTGCTGGTTGCATTCTCTCACCATACAAGGCAATGAGGCGGGCATCTATCTCGTCTGTCTTGACAACAGAGAGCATGACACGTGCAAAGTTCTTTATCTTCAGAGGATTCTCCATGCTGACAGTAAAGCCTGCCTTGGAGAGCAAATAGACAAACAGCATACTGTAGTTGCCTGTTGCTTCCAACACACAATGGTTCTCTTCAGGAGAGATGGTTCGGATAAACTCTCGGATACCCTTTGTGGTATTCTTGAAAGTTTTGGTTTCACTGCTTTTGGCAGATGAATAAGCAACAACGAAGGTTGCTTTGCTGACGTCAATTCCTACGTAAGTCATAGTCATAATATTTATAATTAAACAAACATCGATACATCATGAGCTATCATTGCGAATACGGGGTCTATGCCCTTTGAACTATCCAGGTTCTGATGTAAGGGTGTGGGGACGGAACATATTCTACGGCTTGCAAAGCTAATGAAAACTCGGTCTTATTCCACACCCTGATGTTGAATTTCTATGCAAAGATAATAAAAAAAAGTAATATACAATGAAGACCAATAACAAAATATCAGTTCGTCAAGACCTTCTCACTCCGCTTATAGAAGGGGATAGCACTACTCGCAGTATGTCTTCAAAAGAAAAGGAGAACCTTGTCCGTGAGTGGTATTTTGCGCGTTCCTTCGTGGAGCAGAGATTAAATAATATTCTTTGTAGAAAAGACAATGGAGGAGCCCCCAAGTTTGTAATCGATGGAGTTTCATCCCAGATGTGTGCCATTATCCGAGAGATTATCCTCAGAGCACATTATACCGACTTTGTTGAACCTAAAAATGACAAGCCTAAGTTAAATCAGACAGTCATAGTTGTGTTATGTGACAAAGGTCAGAAAGAGGCAACCCAAAAGACTCTGAGAAATACCCCTTTTCTTGGTAACTATATTGATTATTCCTGGGGGACTTTTGATATGGAGGCATTAGACTATCTTGATGTAGATGTCATTGTAGAAGAGAAACCTTATGGTGAAAAGCCAAATGTGTCGGAAGAAATGTTCGAAGGAATAGTTTATAGCTGCGACATAGATATCTGTAGAGCACAAATGGCAAACAATATATATTGTATAGGCAACGACATTTACAACTTGCCAGACATCCGACCAGATGACATTGATATGTATGAAATACCTCTTAGAGAGTTTGAGTCCAAATCATTCATCAAGGATATAGACAAGGAGTGGGATAAATTATCTGTCAAGAACAAACTCTCAAATGTCTTTTGTACAGACATATTCCCCCAACGTCTTGCTATACTGGAGAGCAGCAAGAATAGCGAGGACACTATAAAACAAACTATAGAGAAGAATATCCGAAATCTGTCACAAAGCGAACACTCCAGATGGGTGGCAGAGAAACTAATCTTAGGTTTCATACCATGGACTGCTACCCATCACTATGAATATTCTCTTCTCTTTGATGATGACAAGCAGAAATACTACAAGATGTTAAAGTCAAAGGAGATACATTTGGATATTTGTTCCTATAGAGATCTATGTAGGTTAGACCCTCAGAATCGTAAATATGATACATTTCTAATTTTGTCCTGTCTAAAGTAAAAACTCATGGTAAAGAAATTCATTTCATTTACTATGGAACAATTTCTTAAACAGCAAAAAATAACACCAGCTCATAATATGAACATAAAAAGAATCTTATGGTTGCTTGTTGCAACATTGTATATCACCAACGCTTTGGCAATAGACCAATTAGGCGTTGCCTATCGATATAATGGCAAGAAGCAGCGCTCTGCGATCGGAGGCGTGTATGTTAAGGTAGCCACATCGCCTAATGGCGTGGTAAGCAATGAGCCAAACGGGCAGTTTGTGCTAAAACTGAAGGGCCTCGGCATGGGCGACCCCATGGGATTAGCAACGGTCACCAAAAAAGGCATGATGGTGTTCAACAAGGAAGAGGTTGACAGATGGAGCGTTCAGAAGAAGCCGCTTGTGCTGATTGTGTGTGACGCCAATGAGTTTCAAAAGCAGAAAGACCGTCTAATTACCATCGGACGAAACCAAGCGGAAAAGAGATACAAGCAGAAATTGTCCAAGCTCGAAGCCCAGAATGCGAAGAAGCAGTTGTCGCTTGATCTATATAACGCTAAGTTGGGCTCCATTGAGAAAGAAAAGAGCAATGCCCTGGCCCACATGGACGAGTATGCAGATTTGTTTGCGCGCATCGATGAGAGCGAGATCGACACCATTGCGCAAAAGGCTGTGGACCTGTTCAAGCAGGGCTATATCGACGAAGCAATCACCCTGTTCAAGAAAAACGACCCGATAGCGAAGATTAAGAAGTCGGTACGCACAAGGGAACAAGCCGAAGAAATGCGCCAACTGGCAGATTCAGTCGACGCACTCGCACAACAGGACATCGATGAAAACACGAAAAATGCGAAAGCGTATATTGCGGCCCTTAAGTTAAAAAACGATTGGGAGGAAGCAGGCCGAGTGCTGAAAGAATTGGCCGACGCTTTGGGCACCTTTGAGGCGATGTGGGATTATGCTGAATTCGCACGTCTGCAAAATCAATATGCAGAGGCAGAGACTTACTATAATTTGTGCAAAGATAAGATAGCTGCTCTCGTAAAATCCAATTCAGAAGTCTATGAATCCCGTTTAGCAAAAGTTAGCAATGGTTTGGGAATTATATACACCAACACGCATCGGTTTGACGAGAGCGAACAGATGCATAAGACTGCGTTAGAAATCCGCAAGCGCCTGTCCAAATCCAATCCTCAGGCCTATGAACCAGACTTAGCGCAAAGTTACAACAATATAGCCGTTGTGTATAGAGAAACTCTGCGATTTGACGAATGCGAACAAATGAACAAGGCAGCGTTGGAACTTTTCAAGAGGTTGGCCGATGCCAATCCTCAGGCCCATGAACCCAAGTTAGCTGGTAGTTATAACAATCTAGCCAACTTATATAGCGACACCCAACGCTTTACAGAAAGCGAACAGATGCACAAGAATGCATTGGAAATCTTCAAACGGTTGGCCGAATCCAATCCGCAGGCACATGAACCTGAGTTAGCATTAAGTTACGGCAATTTGGCCGAGTTGTATAGGAAACCCCAACGCTTTATGGAGAGCGAACAGATGCACAAAGCTGCGTTGGAAATCTATAAGCGGTTGGCTAATTCCAATCCTCAAGCATACGAACCAACCTTGGCAACATGTTACAATAATTTGGCCATTTTGTATAATGAAACCCAACGCTATGCCGAAAGTGAACAGATGCACAAGGCGGCATTGGAAATCCACAAGCGATTGTCCGATACCAATCCACAAGCCTATGAACCTAACTTGGCAACAAGCTACAGCAATTTGGCCGGGTTGTATAGGAAAATCCAACGCTTTACGGAGAGCGAGAAAATGCACATGGCTGCATTTGAGATATTTAAGCAGTTGGCCGATGTCAATCCGCAGGCATACGAGTCTAACTTAGCTACAAGTTACAACGATTTAGCCCTTTTGTATTATAACACCCAACGCTATGCCGAAAGTGAACAGATGCATAAGGCGGCATTGGAAATCCGCAAACGGTTGGCTGAATCCATTCCTCAAGCCTATGAACCTGACTTAGCCCACAGTTACAACAATTTAGCAGCTTTGTATAGTGACACCCAGCGCTATGCCGAAAGCGAAAAGATGTATAAGTCCTCATTGGAAATCTACAAACGCTTAGCCGATACCAATCCGCAGGCATACGAGACTGACTTGGCTGACAGTTACTACAATTTAGGTCTTTTGTATAGTAATGCCCAACGCTTCAACGAGAGTGAACAGATGAACAAGGCGGCGTTGGAAATCCGCAAACGTCTGGCCGAATCCAATCCGCAAGCCTATGAGCCTGCCTTGGCTAACAGTTACTACAATTTAGGCCTTTTGTATAGTAACAGCCAACGCTTCACCGAGAGTGAACAGATGAACAAGGCGGCGTTGGAAATCCGCAAACGTTTGGCCGAATCCAATCCGCAAGCCTATGAGCCTGCCTTGGCTAACAGTTACAACAATTTAGGCCTTTTGTATAGTAACAGCCAACGCTTTACTGAGAGCGAACAGATGTATAAGTCCTCGTTGGAAATCCGCAAACGGTTGGCCGAATCCAATCCGCAGGCCTATGAACCTGACTTGGCCGATAGTTACAACAATTTAGCCAATTTGTATTATAACACCCAACGCTTAACAGAGAGCGAGCAGATGTATAAGGCAGCAACAGCTATCTATGAGCGATTGTATGAAGGCGCACCGCAACAATACCAATCTCGCTTAGCAGAGGGATATTATTGGTACGGCATGTCTATGGTAAACAACAACAAACATCACGATGCCATAGCTCCATTTGAGCGATCTTTAAAGCTCTGCAAAGATATGATGAACGAAGAAACGGGCAAGTCTTTATATATCTCAAACCTTTTTTGCCTGGTTGGTTTGCATGATATGAACAAAGACTACGCAACCACATATACCTATAACAAGGAACTACTGCCCCTGCTAAAAGCCAACTATGGCGAAGATGCGGACACATGGAAATCGGATTATCATGGGATACTAATAATACAATCGTTCTGCGCCAATCTTTTGGGCAAATTCGAAGAGGGAGAACACTACTCGTTAGAAGCCCTAAAAGTAGACTCGACTCAGCACCTCGCCTATACCAACCTTGCGGCCGCCTATCTTCTCCAAGGCAAATACCAAGCTGCCGAGAAGCTGTACCGCCAATATAAGTCTGAGTTCAAGGACGGCTTATTAACCGACCTCGACGAGCTTGCCAAGGCCGGCGTGATACCTGCCGAAAGGAAGGCTGACGTTGAGAAAATAAAGAAGATACTGAACGAGTAATCCCACAAGAGCCACGGAGCAAGAGCAAAAGTAATATGCGCTCGCTTACTTTCTATTTTTTAAATGAATAATGATCACCTATAAATAATATGAGCAAGAAAAGATTCTTATGGTTGCTTGTTGCAACCCTATGTATCACCAACGCTTTGGCAATAGACCAATTAGGCATTGCCTATAAATATAACGGCAAGAAGCAGCGCACACCCATTGGTGGCGTGTATGTTAAAGTAGCCACATCTCGCAATGGCGTGGTAAGTGATAAGAAGAACGGGCAGTTTGTGCTAAAGTTGGATGGCCTTGGCATGGGCGACCCGTTAGGCATGGCCACGGTCTCCCAAAGAGGCATGGTGGTGCTCAACAAGGACGAGGTTGACAGATGGAGCGTTCAGAAGAAGCCACTTGTCCTGATTCTTTGTGACGCCAATGAGTTTCAAAAGCTTAAAGACCGATTAGTGTCTATCGGACGAAGCCAAGCGGAGAAGAAACATAAGCAGGAGTTGACTAAGCTCGAAGCCCTGAATGCCAAGAAGCAGTTGACGCTTGAGCAATATTACGCCAAGCGGGAATCTATTGATAAAAAGATGGAACATACCCTGGCGCACATGGACGAGTATGCCGATTTATTTGCGCGCATCGACGAGAGCGAGATCGACTCCATTTCGCAAAAGGCTTTTGACTTGTTCAAGCAGGGCTATATCGACGAAGCAATCGACCTGTTCAAGAAAAACGAGCAGAAAGCGAAGATGCCAAGCATAAGAGAAAAAGCCGAAGAGATGCGCCAGCTGGTCGATTCTGCCGAGTCGCTCGCACAGCAGGACATCGATGAAAACATGAAACAAGCAAAGGCGTATGTTGAGGCGCTAAAGTATAAGGGCGAGTGGGAGGAAGCAGAACGAGTGCTGAAAGAATTGGCCGACGCCTTGGGCACATATGAGGCGATGATGGAGTATGCCGATTTCGTGCGCCGGCAAAACCAATATGCAGAGGCGGAGACTTACTATAAACTGTGCAAAGACAAGATAGCCCCTCTTGTAAAAACCAATCCAGAACTCTATGAACCCCAATTAGCCAAAGTTTACATTAATCTGGGACTGGTGTACTATTGTACAAAGCAGTTCAACGAGAGCGAACAGATGCACAAGGCTGCATTGGAAATCCGCAAACGCTTGGCCGAAGCCAATCCGCAGACCCATGAGCCAGACCTGGCCGTCAGCTATAAACATTTGGGCCTTTTGTATTTTGAAACCCAACGCTATGATGAGAGCGAGCAGATGCACAAGGCGGCGTTGCAAATCCGCAAACGGTTGGCAGAATCCAATCCGCAGATTTATGAGTCTGACTTGGCCGACAGTTACAACAATCTGGCCTGTTTGTATAGAGCCACCCAGTGCTATGCAGAGAGCGAGCTGTTGAGCAAGTCTGCAATAGCTATCTATAAGTGCTTGGCCGATGCCAATCCGCAGGCCTGTGAGCCAGATTTGGCAAAGAGTTACAACAATTTGGCTAATTTGTACAGCGACACCCAACGCTATACAGAGAGCGAGAAGATGTACAAAGATGCGCTGGAAATATTAAAGCGTTTGGCCGAATTCAATCCTCAGGCATACGAACTATATTTGGCGCAAAGCTACAACAATTTAGCCATTCTGTATAGCGACACCCAGCGCTATGCCGAGAGCGAGCAGATGTACAAGGCAGCAATAGCTATCTATGAGCGGTTGTATGAAGGCACTCCGCAACAATACCTATCTCGCTTAGCAAAAGGGTATTTTGACTACGGCATGGCAATGCTAAACAACAATAAAAGTAACGAGGCCATAGAACCTGTTGAGCGTTCATTAAAACTCTGCAAAGATATGATGAACGACAAGTCTGACAAGGCTTTATATGCCGCAAACCTTTCGTGCCTGGTTGGTTTGCACAATACAAACAAAGACTACGCAACCGCATATTCCTACAACAAGGAACTGCTGCCCTTGCTAAAAGCCAACTATGGCGAAGAGGCGGCGAAATGGAAGGTTGTATATAGCGGTCAATTGCTGTCACAATCGTTCTATGCCAATGCTTTGGGCAAATTCGAAGAGGGAGAACTTCACTCGTTAGAAGCCCTAAAAGTAGACTCAACACAGCACCTCGCCTATACCAACCTTGCGGCCGCCTATCTTCTTCAAGGCAAATACCAAGCCGCCGAAAAGTTGTACCGCCAATATAAGAATGAACTCAAGGATGGATTCTTAAGCGATTTCGACGAGCTCGCCAAGGCTGGCGTGATACCAATAGAAAGAATTGCAGACGTGGAGAAAATCAAGAAAATGTTGAACGAGTAATATCCAAAGCAATGGAACAAGAATATAAATACTTTGCCTTTATCTCATATAGTTCTCACGACTACAAATGGGGAAAACGCATACAAAATAAGTTGGAGCACTATCGTATGCCAACCACTCTATGCAGCAAACATGGATGGAAGAGGCAGCCAATGCGACCTGTGTTTTTTGCTCCAACAGATATACAGCCAGGTGGTCTTTCTGAGGAATTACAGGAGAGACTGAAAGCCTCGCGCAATCTTATCGTGGTGTGTTCACCTCATTCTGCCCAGTCGGAATGGGTGGGAAAGGAGATAGCTTATTTCCATAAATTAGGACGAACACAGCAGATACAATTCTTTATCGTGGATGGCATTCCGCATAGTGGTAATCCGAAAACGGAATGTTTCAATCCGATTATTAAGACACTTGAATTGCCAGAGATACTTGGAGCGAATATCCACGAACGCATTTACCGACTGCCATGGCTGAACCAAGAAAGGGCATACGTGCAACTCATCACCAAGTTGTTGGGAGTGGAGTTCGACAATATATGGCAACGCCACAGACGTTTGCTCATAAGACAGGTTGTTACGTGGATTCTTGGAGTTGTTGCAATATTGATTTCCTTGGTTGTAGTGTGGCATTATAATCAACCTGTTGATATACAATTATCACTTCGAGAACAATCAATAAAGAATCAGAATCTGCCACCGTTGCACGATGCTATTGTGACGTTAACCTTGGATAAGGAGACCAAGATAGATACTATTTCATCTTTATCTGACAAAGGACGTTTCCTTTATATACCACATCGTTACATCGGAAAAAATGTGCGCATCACGATTTCTTGCCCAGATTATTTGCCTGTGGACACAACGATAACATTGATGGAGAATATAGAAGTGAATATATACCGCAATCCTGCTGTTTACGGCAACATACAATTCAAACTTTGGAATATGAGTAAAGAATCTTATGTCGCCAATACGACAATAAGAATTGATGACATAGTTACTGTCTCAGATGCTGAAGGTGTTGTAAAAACGACAGTTCCTTTAGCCAAGCAGAAAAAAGAGTACAGACTGAGTTCTACTGTTCCTTTGGAAGATAGCATTCTTTACATGCCATACGGCAAAGACTGCGTGATTCGTACAAAATGATTTGATTCAATGATAGATTAAATTCCATTCAATCCTCTTTCCATACAAAGAGATAATAAAATTGCAAAACAATGAACAAAAACAATTACACACCCCATCCTATCGACACGAAGGACGTGGCTTTGCCCAAGGAACTTAATGCATTGGCAGAGGATATAGCCAAGAACGTGCATGAAGTATGGGCTGCAGGACGTATGAAGGATGGCTGGACGTATGGGGAAGAACGCAACGATATAGAGAAAAAGCATCCTTGCCTTGTGGCTTATGAAGAGTTGAGTGAGGAAGAAAAAGCGTACGACCGTAATACGTCTATAGAAACAATTAAACTCATTTTGAAATTGGGTTTTAAGATTACTAAAGAATGACGTTTACAAGGTACTGATAGCAAAAAGCGAGATTTGGGAAAATCAAATCTCGCTTTTTTAATGCTTGCTTGATAGATTTTACCATCTTACAATATCTCTTTTTTCATCAAACGATTAGAAGTTGTGCCCGACACGGATAAGGGTATTGAGATATGAAATTCAAGTTTTTTGCTATTTATGCTATGTTGTTTGCTGCGTGCACAACCTTCGTTTCTTGTGACGATGATTCACGAACTGGAGTACAGGGCTATTCAGATTGTACCATCTGCCAAGGAAAAGGATATTGCGAGAAAAGTGAGATGTTTGGGCTAACAACTTCATATTGGGATTGTTTCGCCTGTAAATCTCGTTCACTCCAATATATGAATGGAAGCTATAATCCATCTTTTCAAGGTCGCACAAAAGGAAGTTGTAATATACCGTCTCATAAATGTCCTGGTTTTATAAATGATGGCAATAATTACTGTGTAAATTGTGCAGAAGTAGGATTTGATTGTCATGCTGTTAATCATTAGATGATTAATCATATTAAAAGATACATATAATAATATAGGTAAGAATATGGTAGTATATAGTGGTAGAACATTATTAGTTTTGATGCTATTCTTCTATAGCGTAGGATCCTATGCTCAGGGAAAAGAAGCTTTCTATAATAACGACAGTGTTGATACTTGTCCATTGGCAGACAAAGAACTTATAGACACGTGTTATGACCTGTTGGACAGAAACATGATGCTGGAAACAGATGGTATATATGGACAGATAGCTGTTGTTGATGCTTCAACATCAGAAGTATTGGCATGGGCGGCATTGGAAAAACAGTTGGATGACGAGTGTGAATGGTGTGGTGACATGGTATATGTACCATTCAAAAAGAATATCTGGGCTATTAGTGGTACAGATATCAGTGGCACCGCTATCAGCGACACGACAAAGACGAACAATGCCATAGAACTGGCTCTATCTTTCAAACAAAGTGGTGTAAAGCAGGCTGGTAGATACAATATCCATCAATACGACTACAATAAAAGATGTTTTGATGAATTTACGTTTGTGGGCTGTTTTCCTGCTGATAACCCAAAATATACTATCGGTATGATTGTCATTCGCCCTCATAAACTTCCGGCAACTGCTGGAATGTTGAGTAAGGAGGTGAACCAATTGATGGAATGGTTGATGAATCGGAAGAAGTAGCTTCATCGTTCATCGAAAGTAGTTTCATTGTTCATCGAAACTACTTTCATTGGTCGATGAAGCTTATTTCATTTTTTTAGAGGATTATTGTATATCTCCCCAACCCCTATAAAAAAATCTTCTTTTGTTTTGCCGTGTGGAATAAAAAGCGTAACTTTGCAGGCGTTGTAAGAGAGAATGGATTAAGAACGGTAAAATTAGATATAAGATAATTGATTGTTATGAGAAGACTAACTTTATTGCTGATGTTCTGCTTGTGCCTCACTGGAATGAAGGCGCAGGGGAAACAGGAAGTCTTTTATGTCAATTCGTTTTGGAGCAACTGGTATGTGCAGACAGGACTCGACATGTCGCTCCAGAATCCTTATGGACATGACTTCTTGGGAGAAGTGTTTCCTAATGGTAAGTCGTTCGGATTGAACGTGGCCATGGGAAAGTGGATTACTCCTGTCCTAAGCCTCCGCGGACGTGTGAACTGGGAGAATGGTATCAAATTGCTGAAAAACGGGCACGACAACTGGCTCGCTCCTTTTGATCAGCCTGGCAAAAACATGGATAAGGGTGGATACCTGACCGTGGTGGGGGATATCCAGATTGACCTGCATAACCTGATATGGGGTTACAGGGAAGACCGACTGTGGAATATGCAGGTGTATCCTCGTGCAGGAAGCGCATATAATTTCGGTGTCTCTAAGGGAACCCCTCTTGTAGGACTCGGTATTGGCAACACATTCAAGCTGAATGACCAGCTGGGACTTTACTTTGATGTGGCTTACAATATGGTTTCAAGCGGATTTGTTGGCGTGGAAAAAGATACGGGAACAGGCTCCAACAGCAACGGATTCTTTGATATTTCGCTGGGAGTTACTTTCAATATCTCCAAGACGAAGACTTTTAAAAAGGTGGGAGAATAATCCTGTAATTGAAAGAACAATATATAATAAGGTGAAACATCATGAAACATTTCTTGATTATATTATGCACCCTGGCATGTAGCCTGGGGGTGAATGCGCAAGACCAAAAGGTGCTTACTGGTACCCTTTGGGATAATTGGTTTGTACAGGCTGGTTTGGATATGTCTTTGCAGAATCCTTATGGATGCGATTTCTCGGAGGTGTTCCCAAAAGGAAAGACCTTCGGTGTGGATGTGGCGTTGGGAAAATGGTTTACGCCGCATGTGGCTCTGCGAGGAAAGGTGAATTGGGAGAACGGACTCTCTATCTTCAAAAACAAGCACCTGGAATGGGTGGGACCGGCTGAGGATCCGCAGAGCAATATGGATAAAGGCGGCTATGCCGTATTCTGCGTGGATGTTCCTATCAGCGTTAAAAACATTTTCATGGATTATAACCCCGACCAGAAGTGGAATTTCTATGTCTATCCTAGAGCTGGTTTGGGATGTAACTTCGCCATCCATTCTGCTTCCCCTACAGTGGGTGTCGGCATGGGTGGAACCTATAAGCTCAAGAAGCGCCTGAGTGTTTATGCTGATATGTCGTACCAGGTTATCACCAGCGAATTTATGGGTGGTGTGGCAGGCACCGGCATGTCGGTTTCTTCCGGAAGCAATGGCTTCTTCGGCTTTAACGTAGGTGTGCAGGTGGATTTGGGAAAGAGTTGTGGAAAGTTTCAAACTCTATCCTCATCTTCTGCTCATTAAATCTGATGCCGTCCCGATTGATGAATCTCGATAGCGAACCATCGGCAGCCAACTCTCTTGGGGTGCCGATAGAGAGATGGTTTTCTTCCATCAGCCAGAGACGGTCGGACAGTTGGAGGGCCAGCTCTACATCGTGGGTAGATAATAAGATGGACTTGTGCTGCTCGTGTGCCAGACGGCGGAGCATCTGGAGGGTTTCTACCTTGCTCGGAAAATCGAGAAAGGCGGTAGGCTCATCCAGGATGATAATGCTGGTTTGCTGAGCCAAGGCTTTGGCTATCATCACCTTCTGGCGCTCACCATCGCTTAATTCATGGATATAGCGGGATGCCAGGTGGGGGATGCCAACCTGCTGGATGGCATCATCTACTATCTGATGGTCGGCTGGGGATAAGGTTCCCCAGAAATTGGTGTAAGGGGAACGGCCTATGCCAACTACTTCCTTTACGGTGAGTTGGGCAGCATCGGGCTTCGAGGTTAATACAACCCCGATGATTCTAGCCAGTTCCTGGGCGGAAAAAGCCGAGAGAGATTTTCCGGATAGCAGGATTTCGCCTTCCAATGCCGGCTGGAATCCGGCTAAAGTTCTGAGTAAGGTGGATTTACCCACTCCGTTGGCTCCGATTAGACAGGTGAGCTCATCGGCCTGGAGTGAGGCACAGATAGATGAGGCTATCGCTCTGAGCTGGTGCTTTGAGCGATAGCCTATCGTTAGATTCTTGAATGTGATTGTAGCTCCCATCAAAATCCTTTTTCTTCAAATTTTTTATACCTGCGAAGCAAAGACAGGGATTTACTTGGCAGCCAAAACCTCTACCTCTACGAGAGCTCCCTTTGGCAACTTCTCTACGGCTACGGCAGAACGGGCTGGATATGGCTGGCTGAAGAACTCAGCATAAACCTCGTTCATGGCTGCGAAATCGTCCATGCTGTTCAGATAAACTGTGGTCTTAACCACGTGAGAAAGGTCGGTACCTGCTGCCTTCAGGATGTTCTGGGCATTGGTGAGGCTCTGGCGAGTCTGCTCCTTGATGCCACCCTCTACGAAATTACCTGTTGCTGGGTCGATAGGAATCTGACCTGATGCAAATACGAAACCGTTTACTTCGATAGCCTGGCTATATGGTCCGATAGCTGCAGGCGCATTGTCTGTGTGAATTGCGTTCATTTTTATCTATTTTATAGTTTATAATTTATAGTTTATAGCATTTCTTAGTGCTATTATACAATCCAGAGATGGAATCCTTTTTGTTCCAGACCACTCTTGATTTCCTTGACATGGGCTGAGTCGCGAGTCTCCATCGTGAGTCGGAGCACGCAGGCATTCACCTTGTTGCGATTGGCAGAACGGTCGTGATGAACTCCCGTGATGTTGCCGCCCAGGCTTGCGATGACGGAGGCTACCTCTACCAGCTCGCCCGGTTTGTCGTCAAGCTCCATCTCGATGGTGCAGAGGCGTCCGCTCTTCGAGAGACCACGGTTGATGACACGGTTTAGGATGGTAACATCGATGTTACCGCCACTAACCACGCAGATGGTTTTCTTGCCCTTCACTGGCACCTTGTTGTACATTACGGCAGCTACACTTGCCGCCCCGGCACCTTCTGCCACCATCTTCTCGCTTTCGAGAAGTTTCAGGATGGCAGCGCAAATCTCGTCCTCGCTTACGGTCACGATTTCATCCACGTAGTTGGAGCAGGTCTCGAAGGTGAGCTTTCCCGGTTCCTTCACGGCGATGCCATCGGCAACGGTTGCCACAGATGGCAATTTTTCCTGCTTATGGTCGTGAAGACTCTGAACCATACTCGCCGCTCCCTCTGCCTGAACACCATAAACCTTCACGTTCGGGTTCAATGACTTGATGGCGAATGCCACTCCAGAAATCAAGCCGCCGCCACCTACCGGTACAACGACCGCTTCTACATCTGGCAACTGGTCGAGAATCTCCAGTCCGATGGTTCCCTGACCGGCAATCACGTTCTCATCATCAAAAGGATGCACGAAGGTATAACCAAATTCATCCTTCAACTCCAAGGCTTTCTGGTAAGCGTCATCGTAGACACCTGGAACCAGACAGACTTCGGCACCCAGTCGCTTGGTAGCTTCTACCTTCGAGATAGGTGCACCTTCAGGCAAGCAGATGAGGCTCTTTACCCCCATGGCAGTGGCTCCGAGCGCCACACCCTGTGCATGGTTGCCTGCCGAACAAGCAATCACTCCCTTTTCTTTCTCCTCTTTAGAAAGTTGAGAAATCTTATAATACGCACCACGAATCTTGAACGAACCTGTCTTCTGTAGACATTCCGGTTTCAGATAAACATCACTCTCTGGGTTGATTCTTGGTGTGTGAACCAGCTCAGTTTTTCTAATCACCTTGCTCAGCACGAAGCGAGCCTTGTAGAAATTGTCAAGTTGTAACATAATGGTTGATATGCTTTTATTCTGTAGTCTGTCAGGAAATACTCTCCTGAGAGATTTTGCCTGCAAAGATACTTTAAATTCAAGAAAATACAAAATAATTCAAATTAATTTTTGTTTATTCGAGAATAATGTGTAATTTTGTAGGCATGAAAAAGGCGATAGTTATCATATTCGCAGCCATGTTCTGCCTGCTTGCTGCCAGCTATTATTTTGATCCGGGCAGAAGGGCTACGCTGGGGGCACTGCAGGAAAAAGGAAAACAGACGACGAAAGATAATATGCTCTCGTCGCAGAGCGTTACGTCTATCGCTTGCGATAGGCGAGAGCTGATGTGGATTGGTACATCGGCTGGTGTCAATGTATATGATGGCAAGAACTTCGTGCAGTTCGGTCACGACATCAAGGATACCACAGCCCTGCCCGATGACTATATCAACGTGCTGCATCTCGACAGAGCCGGCAGAATGTGGGTGGGAACGCAGAACGGACTTGCCCGATATGTGGGAGCTTACCGCTTCCATCGCATCGCCCTGCCCGATGATCATGATAACATCGTGGCTATAGAGGACAGCAGGGAAAAGGATGATTCGATGGCGGTGCTGGTGAGTGACGGCAGCCGTACATTTTATATCAGTGGGGATGAGAAGATTACGCCATCCCTTCGGCAGATACAGCCCAATCATTTCCAGGCTCCGCTTCCAAAAGACCTTTCTATCTTGCGCAAACCCGTAGAGGTGGTGAGTGCTACCTTCAAGGATCATGGTGATAATCTCTGGGTGGGTTACCGCAATTCGGGCTTTCAGGTTATTTCGCAGAATCTTATTGCTTACAAGAAAGCCAACGATAATCCTTTGGCAAAGGCTACCAAGGGAATGGCGATGCTCTGCATGACTGCGGTGGGAAATCATCTGCTGGCTGGTACAGCCCTGCGGGTGTTTATCTATGATTTGCCAAACCGTCGCATCGGACAGATACCATTCCGAAATATCTTCGATTCTGTTCCCGCACCCCAGAAAATCAATCTGAACAACATCGTGAAATATGATGATGAGCATGCCTGGATGGTGAGCGGACACCAGGTGGCGAGTTGCCGTATCAGCGATGAATGTGCCGATGTGCTCCACAAATCTCCCGTGTTGAAGTCTTTGCTTGGCTACGGATTGAAGGTGGGCGATACTCTGTATGTATGCAGCGAGGGAGGAAAGCTCCTGCGTTTCCGCTTTGATAACCTGCAGCCTGATACCATCCCGATTCCAAGTCCCTATTTTGACCATGAAACGAAGATGGAGAAACTGACCGATGGAAGTATCCTGCTGTTTATGGAGGGTATGCATCTTGCCATTCTTTCTCCCAAAACGGGAAAGATAAAGGAGATGAAGGTAGCTGGCATGCCAGAATATGGCAACTTTGACCCTGCTTTTGCAAAGCAGGATTCGTATGGAATGGTGTGGCTGGGTACCAAGCGAGACGGACTCTACTTCATCGATATGAAGAAGAATACCATGACCAGTGTCAAGGTGTTGAACGATACCCATATCGGGGGAATGGTAGAAGACAGGAATCGCCAGCTTTGGGTAACCACCATGCGTGATGTCTTCTTTGTCACCTTCAAAAGCAAGACTTTTATGATGAACAGTCTGCTGTCGGCTAGTCAGGATCGGTACGACTGGCAGTTTTATAATAAATCCATCTGTCTGTCTCCTGAAGGCGATGTGGTGTTTGGCAGTTCTATTGGTTGCATGTTTATGCCTCAAAAGGCGATGTACACCGATTTCATGCAGACTCCAGCCGGTATTCATGCAGCCGAACTGCTGAATATCTATGGTATGGAGGTGAAGAAGACGGATGGCAAGGTGCTTGCCGCTACCGACGAGATATCACATCTGGATAGCTATACTTTCGCCTATGATGAGAACGACCTGAGGTTTAATTTCTATTATCCTTCGTTCAGTCGCCGTTCGGCACTGATGTGCCAGTACAAGCTGGAGGGGTATGACCATGACTGGCAGATGCCTACCTATGGTAAGGAGGCTCATTACTCCAACCTTACCCCGGGAAAATACACATTCCGCTTGCGTTTGATATCCTCTCCCGATAAGCCTGCGTGGTCTGAGCGAACGGTAGAGATTATCATCAAACCTGCCCCTTGGCAGTCGTCGGCGGCATGGTTGCTCTATTTCGGCATCATCGCCCTGGTGCTTCATATCCTCAACACGTTCTATCTCAGGGCACGTACTAACCGCCTTCATCTCTTGCAGGAACAGCAGGAACGTGAACGTGAGAAGCTTGCCAAGGAGATGAACATGAGATTCTTTGCCAATATTGCCCACGAGTTCAGAAACCCTATCACCATCATTGCCGGTCCGCTGATGACGCTGAATGCCGACAAGGCTTTGCCGGAGTCGGTGCATCGCACGCTGAACCATGTGTGCATGAGTGTGAACAGAATGCTGAGGCTCATCGACCAGATGCTCGATTTCAACCAGTTGGAGACGGATGAGCTGCGCCTGAAGGTGGCAGAGGTAGATGTTATCGAGGCGTTGCGCCAGCAGGTGGATTCCTTTGAGGATTCGGCAAAAATCAAGGGCATCAAGCTGGAACTGGTGAAGCAGAGTGCCGACTATAGGATGTGGCTTGATTTTGATAAACTGGAAAAGATTCTGGGCAATCTCTTTACCAATGCCTTGAAGCATACTGAGCCTGGAGGTGTTATCCGAATACAGGCTGGTGTAAAGGAGAAAATGCTGATGATATCTGTCTTTAACAGCGGAAAGACGATAAAGGAGGATAAGTTGCAGGATGTGTTCAAGCGATATTATCAGTTGGCAAATACGCAGAATCCTGATCTTTATGGTTGGGGTACGGGTATCGGACTTTATTATGTAAAGCGCCTTGTGGAGCTTCATCATGGTTCTATCATGGTGAAGAACGTGCATGCGGTGAGCGAGACCTCTGCTGAGGCTTCGCTCAGGAATGGTGTGGAGTTCACTTTCTTCCTGCCGATGGACAGGTCTATATATAATAAGGTGGAAATTGCGGAACAGGTGAGGCGGGTGATGCAGATTCCTTTGAATGAAGAATGCTCTATGGAAGCCAAGACTGAGGAGAGCAAGAACCTGAATAGACCTAAGATTCTGGTGGTGGATGACGATGTGGATGTGGCACAATATCTGCGTCATATCTTTGCTTCCGACTATGAGGTGGTGAATCGATATTCGGCAGAAGAGGCGTTGGCAGACCTGGAAGAGGTGAAGCCAGACCTTATCCTCAGCGATATCATCATGGATAAGATGTCGGGCTATGAATTCTGCCGGATTTTGAAGAATGACTTGATGTTTAGTCATATCCCAGTGATACTGATAACGGCGATGTCGAAGATGAGCGAACAGATAGAGGGATTGAAGTTGGGAGCAGTGGCATACGTTACCAAGCCATTCGACCCAGCTTACCTGAAGGCACTTGTGGTATCGCAGTTGCAGAACATACAGACGCTCCGTCAGCGCTTGGGTGAGAGTACGGAAACTCAGACCTTGTCGGAGAAAGTGGCTGATACACTCTCTGAGCAGGATCGAAAATTTATGGATGAATTATATCAGTTGATGGAGAAGCATTCTAAAGAACAGGATTTGAGTGTTTCTACCATGTGTAAGGATATGCTGATTAGTCCGGCTAAGTTTAATTATAAAGTAAAGGAACTTACAGGTGAGACTCCTGGCACTTTCTTCCGTAAATACAAGCTCAACAGGGCAGCTGTTTTGTTGCGTGAAGGCAAACTTAATGTTTCAGAGATAGCCGTGTTGACAGGATTCAGTACTGCGGCCCATTTCTCCGTTGCATTTAAGAAGCAGTTCGGCGTTTCGCCGAGCGAATACCAGTAAGCTCCATTTTTCATGGAGCTTGCTCTTTCCTGCAAGTTCCCCGTTCTCGCAATTATTTTTGGATTGCCTATTGTGTTCTAGTCTGTCCAATAGGGGATGAGGCTCATCGCCTCACCCTTATTCAAAAAAACAGTATTTTAGTTGAAGTTTATTGGGAAATTCTACTTTCTTTTTCGGGCGCAAAGTTAGTGATTTTTGGCGTTGGATGCTTTCGTTTTTATATAATTGGTTTTCGAAAAAATATAAAAACGTCTAATAATGAACAATTTAGGCAATAAAAGGGACGGAATTTAAGGTCGTTGTAATATAATTAGGTTGGTGTTATGTTCTTCATCGGATTACGCTGAGTTAACGGAACATTCTTGCTTCACGGATTACGCACGGAATTTAAACGGATTTGGCCTTACGGCCATTGGGCTAGCGCCGTAGCGCTCCCGCTTTAGGGGGTATCGCCACGACCGTCAGGTCGAGTTTCCGTTTAAAATCCGTGCGTAATCCGAGGAAGGTGGTTAAGGTTCTGTTTATTCCGTGTAATCCGATGAATAATGATACACCCTCGTTATCATTACATTCCGAAATGTTCGAGGGCGGCGGCTACGCCATCCTCTTCATTTGATAGGGTAACATAGTCGGCTTCGGCTCTTACTTCTGGGGCTGCATTCTCCATCGCCACCCCCATGCCGGCAAGCTTCAGCATGCTCAGGTCGTTGTAACCATCGCCGAAGGCAATCATGTCGGCAGGAGTAAGATTGATTTTCGCCAGGAGGCGAGTCAGCGACTTTGCCTTGTCTATACCCTTAGGAACCAGCTCCAGGAAGAAAGGAGCCGAGCGGAAGATATCCATTCTGTCTCCCAATTTTTCCACCAATTCCTCCTCCGCCTTGAGCATGAGGGTAGGGTCGCCAGTCATGAGGAGCTTGGTTGGATGAGGCTCCAGGGCTTCAAACAGGTTATCCACCTTTCGGATATTCATCTTGTTGATGCGCGACTCCTCTTTCACATACTCATCGTCTGGCATCTCGGTGATGATCTCGTTGTCGGCATATCCCAGCAGGGCATGACCTTTCTCCTTGGCATAGGCATATAATTCAGGAATCACTTCATCTGGCAGAAACTGCGAGAAGAGTTTTTCGCCTGTCTGGGCGTTCACGATGTTGCCACCATTATAAGAAAGGATGTATCCTCCTCGCTGGTTCAGTTCGAGACATTCAGCCACCGGTTTGATGCCGTAGGTAGGGCGACCGGAAGCCAGGATAATTACGGCTCCCTCGCTTGCAGCCTTGAGCAAGGCTTCGCGAGTCTTAGGGGTAACCACCTTCTCGTGGTTGGTTAAGGTGCCATCCAAATCAAGGGCGATGGCACGGTAAGGAATCTGTTTTGCTTTTTCCATTGTTCTATATGATTATGCTATTTTTCGTTCAAAAATACTGCAAACTTTCTGCAAAGATACAATAATATTCTGAAAAATGGGACTGTTTGCTCTGTTTTTGGTTTTTTATGCAGCGTAAATTGTTGCAAAATGTTTGTTGTCTGTTGCAAAATCACGAATCGTGTTATTTTTCTGTTGTTTTCTTATCCTCTTTGTGGATGTTTTTTAGTAACTTTGCAATCAAAAAAATAATCATAACTAAACTATACGCAATCGGAAATGAAGAAAAACGTTTTAGCAGTGGCTTTGGCATTGATGGCTAGCATCGGTGCCTATGCCGAAAAAAATACCATCAGTTCTCCTGATGGTAAGTTGAATGTCGTGGTGGAAGATCGCGATGGCAAACTCTATTATTCCATCGACTATGCTGGCAAGCGAATGATGGAGGAATCGCAGCTCGGTCTCCTTGCCAATGTAGGCGATTTCAGCCAGGGCTTAACCTATCAGAGTAAGAAGGAAGCAAAGGTGGAGAAAAGCTATGACCTCCGCACCGCCAAGGTATCGCATGTGGATTATCATGCCAACCAGCTTCATGTAACCTACATCAACGGCAAGAAGCAGCCGATGACCGTTACATTCAATGTGAGCAACAACGATGTGGCTTTCCGTTATACTTTCGATAAGTTGAAGGCTCAGCATCTCATCGTGAATGAAGAGAAAACAGCCTTCAATCTTCCTAAGGTAACCACCACCTACCTCTGTCCACAGTCGGATCCGCTCATCGGTTTTGCCCGTACCAAACCAAGTTATGAGGAGGATTATAAGGTAGATCAACCTCTTACAGCCAAATCGGGTTATGGTCATGGCTATACCTTCCCATGCCTCTTCAAGGTAGGCGGCGATGGCTGGGTATTGGTCAGCGAGACGGGTACTCACGGCAACTATCCGGGGTGTCACATCAGCGATTATGATGCAGCAAAGGGTTATCAGATAGCCTTCCCTATGGAGAAGGAGGCAGATGGCATCGGTTCTACATCGGGCACCTTCATCCTTCCGGGTTCCACTCCTTGGCGAACCATCACCGTGGGTTCAGATCTGAAACCATTGGTAGAGACCACCATTCCATACGATGTAGTGGAGCCTAGATTCGAGGCTTCCCAGAAATACGGAACAGGCAAGTATGCCTGGAGCTGGCTCATCTGGCAGGATGGTTCCTGCAACTATAAAGACCAGAAGCAGTTCATCGACCTGGCTGCTACCATGGGATATGAATATGTGCTGGTTGATGCACTCTGGGATACCCAGATTGGTAGAGACAAGATGGCGGAATTGAGCCGTTATGCGCAGAGCAAGAATGTGAGTCTGATGCTTTGGTATAATTCCAATGGTGTGGCTAACGATGCACCTCAGGGACCTCGTGGCATCATGGATAACATCGTGGCCCGCAAAAAGGAGATGGCTTGGATGAAGAGTATCGGCATCAAAGGTATCAAGGTGGATTTCTTCGGTGGCGACAAGCAGCACACCATGCAGCAGTATGAGGACATCCTCAGCGATGCCAATGATTATGGCATTCAGGTTATCTTCCATGGCTGTACCCTGCCAAGAGGTTGGGAGCGCATGTATCCAAACTATGTATCCAGCGAGGCTGTCCTGGCTTCAGAGAATGTATTCTTCTCTGATTATCATGCCAAGCAGGAGGGTTTTGAACTCACCATGCATCCATTCTGCCGCAACGCTGTGGGAGCGATGGATTGGGGTGGTACCATCATGAACAAGTATCTCTCCAAGGATAACAAGAGTCGTCATCGCCGTTATACCACCGATGTCTTCGAGATGGCTTCGGCTATCATGAACCAGGCTGCCATCCTGTGTATCGCCATCTATCCGAATAATCTCTCTGAGCTTCCTCAGCACGAGATTGATTTCCTGAAGAGCGTTCCTACAACCTGGGATGAGACCAAATTCATCGCCGGTTATCCTGGAAAATATGCCGTTGTGGCCCGTCGCCATGGTGAGAAATGGTATGTTGCCGGTTTGAACGGCACCGACCAGGTGATGAAGCTCACCCTGAATCTGCCAATGCTTGCCGGCAAGAGCGTTACCTATTATCATGAAACAGCCAGCAAGGACAAGAAGGCTCTCTGGCCTGTATCACAGATGAAGACCGTGAAGGTGGATAAGAAGGGCAACCTGAAGGTGGAAATGCAGCCTAAGGGTGGATTGATAGTGGAAGGCTTTTAAAGGTAAAAGGGTAAAAAAGTAATGTTGAAAGGTAAAAAGCAACTAGGAAGATTTACTGGTTTAAGGGCGAAAATACTGCCATTTGAACGAAATGACTCTGTTTTTATCAGAATTTACGTACCTTTGTTCGTTTAAAATGATGTATCTTTGCAGACAAATTGTGAAGACTAACATTACTTTTATGAATACTAACATTAATAACAAGATAATGATAAACAGAAAACTGACAATCGGCGGAATGCTGATGACAGCATTGGCTCTCGGAATGCCGATGAATGCCCATGCTGCAAAGAAGGCTGCCAAGCAGAATTTTGCAGGCTATCTCTTTGCTTATTTCGAAGGTAGTGGTGACAAGCAGGAGCATCTTCGCTTTGCTATCAGCGAAGATGCCAAGAACTGGTATGCGCTCAACGACAACCAACCAGTCATCGCCAGTGATTCTATCAGTACCAGTGGCGGTATCCGCGACCCTCATATCCTTCGTGGTGAAGATGGCTGCTATTACATCGTGGCTACCGATATGAACACCGTGAAGAATGGATGGAAGGATAATCCGGGCATCGTATTGATGAAATCGAAGGACCTGGTAAACTGGACGCACTCTAAAATCGTGTTGAAGGAAGACTACAAGGAGCACTTCAGCGATGCCTACTGGGTATGGGCTCCACAGACCATCTACGACAAGAAGGCAAAGAAGTATATGATTTACTTCACTCTTCAGCGTACGGGTGATGGCAGAAAGAGTCTCGTTACCTATTATGCTTATGCCAACAAGGATTTCACTGGTTTCGTGAGTGAGCCAAAGGTGCTCTTCAATGCCAAGTATGGTTGCATCGATAACGACATCATCGAGCGCAACGGCGTTTATCACATGTTCTATAAGGGAAACATCAAGAATGCCGAAGGTAAGGAGATACAGAACGGTATTCAGCAGGCCACTGCCAAGAACCTGAAGGGACCTTGGAAGGAGGACTTCAAGTTTATTGATGCCTATGCCGACAGCAATACCGGTGTGGAAGGTTCCGGCGTCTTCAAACTCAACGATAAGGATGAGTATGTGCTGATGTACGACCTCTACGGTTCGGGCAGATATGAGTACCAGACCTCCAAGGATCTGAACACCTTCTCAACCAAGCCTGAGTCATTCCGCAAGGATTTCTTCCCTCGTCATGGCACGGTCTGCTCTGTTACCAAGGACGAGATGGAGAGATTGCAGCAGAAGTGGGGCTATGTATTGAAGCACGATTTCGTGGCAACAGGTAATCCGCTCTTCTCTCATATCCATACTGCCGACCCTGCCGTTTTGGTAGATAAGGACACCTTGTGGCTTTTCGCAGGTCATGATGCCAAGGGCAATCATCCTAGCTACGAAATGCACGACTGGAAGATTTTTTCTACCACCGATATGAAGCACTGGACCCAGTATCCAACCCCACTGATGGTTTCTGATTTCAAGTGGGCAAAGAGCAAGCAGGCATACGCCGGACATGTGGTGGAAAGAAACGGCAAGTACTACTGGTATGTTTCTACCAACTGGTGTGGCATCGGTGTGGCTGTGAGCGATAAGATTACGGGTCCTTACAAGGATGCACTGGGCAAACCATTGTTGACCAACAAGGATTGCTTCGATTCCAAGCACAGTTGGGCTTGCATCGACCCAGCCATCTTCATCGACGATGACAATACACCTTATATTATATGGGGTAACGGACAGTGCTACATCGCCAAGCTGAAGGATAACATGGTGGAGATTGATGGCGAAATCAAGCGCATCGACGTAGGAACCGAGTTCCCATTCACCGAGGCTCCTTGGGTTCACAAATATGGCAAAAAGTACTATCTGAGCTATGCATCAGGCTGGCCAGAGAAGATAGCATACGCCATGGCGGATAACATCATGGGACCTTGGACTGCCAAGGGCACCATCAGTGAGATTGCCGGCAACAGCAATACCACCCATCCAGCCATCGTAAACTACAACGACCAGTGGCTCTTCTTCTCTCATAATGGTGCCTTGCCTGATGGCGGAAGCTACAAGCGCAGTGTCATCATCGAACCGATGGCTTACAATGCCGATGGAACCATCCGTCCTATCGCTCCAACCACCAAGGGTGCCAGCGGATTGGGCAACCCAATCTTGCCAGGTTTCCATGCAGACCCTGAAGTTCTGTATTCCAACAAGACGGGTAAGTACTACATCTATTCTACCACCGATGGAAAACTGGGATGGGGTGGATATAAATACTACGTATATTCTTCTTCCGACTTGAAGGAGTGGAAGAACGAAGGTGTGGCGCTCGATGCCAAGAGCGACCAGATTTCCTGGGCCAATGGCAATCTCTGGGCTCCGGCAGCCGTAGAGGTGAAGCAGAAGAACGGAAGCTACAAGTACTATCTCTATTTCAGTGCCAATCCTAATGATAACGGCAGAAAGCAGATGGGTGTAGCGGTTTCTGATTCTCCTACAGGTCCTTTCGTTGACCTGGGCCATCCTCTCCTGGCGAAGAACCATCCGGGTTGCAACGGTCAGCTCATCGATGTGGATGTCTTCATCGACCCGGTATCGAAGAAGCCTTACCTCTATTGGGGCAACAGTTTTATGGCTGGTGCCGAATTGGAGCCAAGCATGACCAAGATTAAGGATGAAACCGTAACCGTGATGACTCCAAAGGGTGGAAGCCTGCGAGACTATGCTTACCGCGAGGCGCCATACGTGTTCTATCGCAACGGACTCTACTACTTCATGTGGTCGGTGGATGATACGGGTGCAGCCAACTATCATGTGGCTTACGGAACATCCAAGTCTCCGCTCGGTCCTATCGAGGTAGCCAAGGATCCTATCGTTCTGATTCAGGACCCTCAGCACGAGATTTATGGCACAGCCCATAACTCCGTCATCCAGAAGCCTGGCACAGATGAGTGGTATATCGTATATCATCGCATCAACAAGGATTACATCCATTTCCAGCCAGGTGTTCACCGTGAGGTATGCATCGACAAGATGGAATTCAATGCCGATGGAACCATCAAGCGAGTTGTTCCTACCCACAAGGGAGTAACAAATCATTAAACCTATTTATAATGAAGAGATTAATTTCTGTAGTATTGCTTTCTGCAGCCGTGGCAATGCCTACGATGGCGCAGAAGCAGAAGACATTGAGCAATGGTTATCCATTTACTCAGGTTCCTTTCACCAGTGTGAAGATTTCACAGAACACCTTCTGGGGTGCCCGTCTGAAGGCTGCCCGAGAAGTAACCGTGCCATTGGCTTTCAGCAAGTGCGAAAGCGAGCACCGTTACAAGAACTTCGAGATGGCTGCCTATACCCTGCAGCATCCTAACCACCCGGGTTTGGATACCAAGGAGTGGGATGTGAGCAAGTTCATGGGCTTCTCTTTCGATGATACTGATGTGTATAAGACCATCGAAGGTGCCAGCTATATCCTCCAGACTTATCCGGACAAGAAGTTGAAGGCTTACATCGACAGCGTGCTCGATGTGGTAGGTGCGGCACAGGAGCCGGATGGCTATCTCTATACTGCCCGTACCATCAACCCGAAGCATCCACACGGATGGTCGGGAAATAAGCGTTGGGTGAAGGACGAGGATTTGAGCCATGAGCTTTACAACCTCGGTCACATGGTAGATGCAGCCTGTGCTCACTATCAGGCTACGGGTAGCACCAAGTTCCTGAACATCGCCAAGCGCTATGCCGATTGTGTGGTAAAGGAAGTAGGCCCTAATCCAGGACAGGCTACCATCGTTCCGGGACATCAGATTGCCGAGATGGCTTTGGCTCGTCTCTATACCTTGACCGGTGAGAAGAAGTATCTGGATGAGGCTAAGTATCTACTCGACTATCGTGGCAAGACTCATATCCGCAACCCATATTCTCAGAGTCAGGCTCCTATCCTGGAGCAGAAAGAGGCGGTAGGTCATGCGGTGCGTGCCGGATATATGTATGCCGGTATCGCCGATGTGGCTGCCCTGACCAAGGATTCTGCCTATATGAAGGTTATCGACCATATTTTCGAAAACATCGTCGGCAAGAAATACTATCTTACAGGTGGTGTAGGTGCCCGCCATGCCGGTGAGGCTTTCGGTGCCAACTATGAGTTGCCGAATATGACTGCCTACAACGAGACCTGTGCAGCCATCTCTATGGTTTATCTCTTTGAGCGCATGTTCCTGCTTCACGGCGAGAGCAAGTATATCGACTGCATGGAGCGTACCTTATATAATGGTGTCATTTCGGGTATGAGCATGGATGGTGGCAGATTCTTCTATCCAAACCCATTGTCAAGCGATGGCAAGTATAAGTTCAATGCCGATGGCAACACCACCCGCCAGCCATGGTTTGGATGTGCCTGCTGCCCGAGTAACCTGAGCCGCTTCATCCCTTCTGTTCCTGGTTATCTCTATGGCGTGAAGGATAACAACATCTATGTGAATCTCTTTGCCGGCAATACATCTACCATCAAGGTGAATGGCAAGGATGTGGTTCTGGAGGAGACTACCGAGTATCCTTGGAACGGCGACATCAAGATTGCTGTGAAGAAGAGTGGTGTAAAGAATGCCAACCTTCTGGTCCGCATTCCTGGATGGGTTCGCAACCAGGTGGTGCCTAGCGACCTTTACAAGTATAGCGATGCCGAGAAGCCTGCTTATAGCGTAACCGTAAACGGCAAGGCTGTGGAGGCTGACCTCGATGCCAACAAGGGTTATCTGCCAGTAAAGAATATCAGGAAGGGCGATGTAATCCGTATCCACTTCGATATGCCGGTACGCACGGTAGTTGCCAATGCTAAGGTGGCAGATGATAAGGGCAAGGTTGCCGTAGAGCGTGGACCATTGGTTTATTGCGCTGAGGCTGTGGATAACCAGAACGAGCCTGTGCTCCGTGCCGTCATGGCCAAGAAACCAGCCTTCTCTGTGGTAGAGAACTACAGCATCCAGAACACCGAGACCAAGGGTGCTCCATCCTTCTCTGTCAAGGCCATCAAGGCTGATGCCCAGGTTTTGGAAGAGGGTGCCAATGGCGTATCTGTCAAGAACGATGTCTTGACTCTGATTCCTTACTATGCCTGGAATCATCGTGGTGCTAACCAGATGAACGTCTGGTTCTATCAGAATTTAAGTGTATTGGATAAGTAATAAGCAGTTTTATAAAATAAGAAAACCTGGTAACCGTCATTGCCAGGCTTTCTTGTTAATATAGGTTAATCTCATTAAGAAAAACACTTCTTTTCCGTTTATGTTGTAGTTTTGAACAAATAAAACA
>ERZ1026858.303-NODE-303-length-27552-cov-54.086228_pt1 | contig 27552 bp, 32 predicted proteins | sample MGYA00380159_ERZ1026858 | MGnify/ENA primary metagenome ERZ1026858 (study PRJEB33269, sample SAMEA4719795) | human gut metagenome | biome: human-associated habitat; feature: organic feature; material: feces | place: Cameroon | collected 2013-10 ...
CTTGATATAATGTATTATCGAGTACCAATGTTGCCATAATCGTAATATTCTAATCTTGGCTGCAAATATAAGGTTTTTCTATGAAACTACCAAATTTTTGGGGGAGTTTTTGATTCTTGCTCTAATCTCCCCCAGATTAACACTGATTTCTTAGAACTATTCGGTCTCAGGTGGTAAATCCCACTCTGCTCCTATGGATTCTATCACCAATCTTTCGAAGCTCGCCTTGTAGCCGCCTTCCATCGGGCAGGGATCGTTGGGATAGACCTCGTGATACTCCTCTTCCATGTTGTCCAGATAGTCCATTATCAGCATCTCCTTGTCTCTGGTGCTGCGACACTTCTTCAGCGAAGAACGAAGCAGACAGTAGGACTGGGTGTTACGGGCATAACCCTCTTAGACATGCTTGACTGAATTCTCATTCATGTGGCCAGCCACCTTGAGGGTGCGTACCACATTGGTACTGTCGCCGAGGATGGTATCCGTCAAAGCGTTCAGTGCCTTTGGTGTTTTTGTAAATCGTTTCATTTCTTAATATATTTAAAAATTCCAATTTCTTCTGTTAAGCTATCATAAATTACCGCATTTTTGTACCTATATATGTAGGTACAGGATTCCCGGCGGTTTCAACCTTTTTTCATATCTTTGCAGCAGCTTTCAAGAACGAGGGCTGAAGCTGAACTTTAGCGTTTCACTCTTTTTATAAGCAGCGTATGCTAAAGAATATAAAGAAATATGTATCAATGGGTTATAGCGGATTTAAAACATCCCTAAAACGCTGTTTTTACCTCTTTTTCAGTGTTCAGAGTTCAGTATTCAGCCTGATGTTCAGCCTCATGAGACATAGAGTAAACAATTACAATCAAACTTAAAAATCATCACAGTATGGTAACATCATTAATAAAACCAGAGGATCAGGAGGCTTTGCCTTCTTATGTCCAGAGCATCCAGTCGTCGGAAAACCATCCCGTCGCTTCATGGGAATCGGTGAAAAAATTCATCACCGAAGATCCTATCGTCAAAAACCTCACGCTGCTCTATCGACAGCGTCTGCAGGTCAGCAAGAGCTTCGCCGACGAGCTGAAGCCGAAATGCCCTGCCATCACCATCTCTGCCCAGATGGACGGATATGGCAGAAAGTTGACTAATTTCTTGAAACCTACCCTCAAGCTGATGGTGGAGTTCGACACCGTGCCAGGCGACCAGATGGAGCACATCAAGCAACTCATCGTGAAGGATGAGCATACCATGGTGGTGCATCGCAGCATCAGTGGCAGGGGTTTCCATATATTCTGCAAGTATTCGCCTTCTGACAACGAGGACATCGCCATCCTCGACCTCTTCCACCTGATGCTGGAGAAGGCGCAGTGCTACTACGAGCATCTGCTGGGACTGGAGTGCGACAAGGCTTGCGCTGACATCACCCGATGCGCCGGACTTGCCTACGACCTTGAGGCTTTCTTCAACTGGCAGTCTGTGCCTTTCTCGCTGGATAATGGCGACCTGAAGAAGTTTTATACCCAGAAGGCGGTGGAGGCGAAATCAATCAAACGTGCTGCCAAGCGAAAGGCGAAGAGAGAGCAGCAGGACGGGAAGCAGATGGCTGCCATCACCATCGAAGAGGCTGCACCGCACATCAAGGAGCTCCTGAAGCAATGGGGCTACGACTTTGAACCTGGCAGGCACAACGAGTATGTCTGCCACTTCGGCAAGGTCTGCGTAAGATATGGCATCGACAAGGACGAGGCGATGAAGTATGCCGACAAGGAGTTTGGTACCAACTATGCCGACACCGCCAGCGTGATGAAAGCATGCTACAAGCATACCGACCTCTTGGGTACTTGGCACTTCTACCGTCCCGGCGAGGCATACAGCGGCAAGCCGAGGGTGAAGACCATCAAGCAATGGCTGGATACCCACTACGAGTTTCAGCACAACATCGTGACGGGCTTCTTCGAGTTGAGAAGCCGCATGGTTCCCGGCGGCAAGTATCCTCACTTCACCCGCATCGACGACAACATCGAGAACTCGCTCTGGGCAGAGATGGACGAGGCTGGGCTGCATCTTTCCGAGAAGGTGCTGCACAGCGTCATCAACAGTGATTTCTGTCCCCCCTACGATCCCTTGGAGGAATATCTCCGGAGTCTGCCGGTATGGGACCGCAACAAGGACCCCGACTATATCGACCAGCTCGCCGACCGCATCCATGTGGTGGAGAAGCCGGGCTATGAGCACAACCAGAAGCTCTTCCGCTATTTCTTCAAGAAGTGGCTGGTGGCGATGGTGGTGGCATGGGTGATACTGAAGGTGGTGAACCAATTCATCCTCATCCTCGTGGGCAAGGGTGGCATCTTGAAGACCACGTTCTTAGCCTATCTCCTTCCGCCGGCGCTGCGCCAGTATTTCTTCAACGATTCCACGGGCAACTATACCGACAAGGACTTCATGGAGGCTTTCAGCAGCAAGGCGACGATATGCCTCGACGAGTTTGAGACGGTTTTCGGCAAGAACCTGAGTGCCTTCAAGAGCAATCTCACGAAGCTCACTTTCTCCATCCGCCGTCCCTACGACAAGTATCGCACCGAACTGCCCCACCGTGCCTCGCTCTGCGGAACCACCAACAGCCAGCAGTTTATCACCGACGAGGAGAACCGCCGTTACTCTCCCTGGATAGTGGACAGCATCGAGAGTCCGATAGACTACCCGATAGACTACGACCACGTCTATGCCGAGGCATTGGCTCTGGGTCAGGAGGTGATGAAGCGCAAGAAGAACTCGCCTCTGAACTGGACTTTCTGGCTGACTCGCGACGACATCGAGCTGATGCGCCTCCACAACCGCCTCTTCATGGTTGCCAACTATGCCGAGGAGCAGATACTGAAGTATTACAAGGTGCCATTGCCGGAGACGCCACTGGAGTACATCAAGTTCCGCTACACCTCGGAGATTCTGGAGAAGATTGGTGTCAACCCAGCCCTGCGCCAGAACCTGAACTCTCACAACATCGGTGCCGTGATGTCTCGTCTGGGATTCAAGAAGATTCACAAGGAACACGGCAACGGATGGGCCGTGATCGAGAAGGAGGGTTGCGAAATCAACAGCGATGCCGTGTTCGATCCTAACGATACCGTGGAGGATTAAGTATCTTGGTTACGATGGCTAAGTATCATACTTATGGAGCATAACCCTAATAGATATTCTCTGCATGTAAATTACTTATTGTTTTTACTGAACATGAATTTCTTATTGGTTTTTCTGAACACGAAATTCTTATTGTTTTTTCTGAACACGAATTACACGAATTAAACGAATAAGTTGCTTCAGAATGAAAGATTCGTGAGATTCGAGAGATTCGTGTTCAAAAATCAACTCAGAACGAAAGATTCGTGAGATTCGAGAGATTCGTGTTCAAAAATCAACTCAGAATGAAAGATTCGTGAGATTCGAGAGATTCGTGTTCAAAAATCAACATTCAACATTAATAATAAAGTCTATGGATTTACGAAGTTACACCAAGCAGGAGTTAGCCCTGCTCTATTTTCCGGATTCCGACCCGGACGTGGCAAGAGCCCATCTGATGAGATGGATAGTAAGATGCACCCAGCTCTATGAACAGCTTAAGAAGAGTGGATACAACAAGAGTTGCAAGGAGTTCAATCCTCTGCAAGTATCCTATATTTTCTTCCATTTGGGAGAACCCTGATATTTATCAGTGATAATCGGTGAGTATCGGTGAGCAACGATGAGCATCGGTGAGTTGGGAATGAGAAATGTTGTATCTTTGCATTGTGATTCAGAAAGAGAAGTCCCACACGGATCTCACAGATCTCACGGATTCTTTTTCGTTGCAAGCAACGGTTATTCTCATTTGGTCTCAATGGAAAAACTCCGAAGGAGTAAAAATCCGTGAGATCCGTGAGATCCGTGTGAAATAAAAACACTTAACATTTAAAAACTATGTTGCTTTACGTACTAAAACTAAATCAGAATGCCAAGATGCCAGAGGCATACGGCAAGTACTACGCCTATCCAGTCATCACTCAGACGGTAGACATCGACGGCCTGGCCGAACACATGGCTAGCCACAACACTCCTTTCTCTAAGGGAGCCATCAAGGGCATGATTACCGATATGGTATCGTGCATCAAGGAACTCACCTTGCAGGGTATCGCAGTGAAGATTGACGACCTCGCCATCTTCTCCATCGGCATCCGCAACAAGGAGGGAGCCGCCTCAGAGAAGGAGTTCACCATCGCCAAGAACATCGACGGTTTCCGTCTCCGTGCTCGTGGCACCGGTGAGTTCAGCGCCAAGACCATCAACCTCGATGCCACGCTGAAGAAGGCCACTGCTCTGTTAGGAGATGGCACCACGGATACCAACCCAGATACCGGGAAGGATACCACTGGAGGTGACAACACCAGTCAGGGTGGTAGCGAAACCCCTGGTGGAGACAACACCGAGCAGGGCGGTAGCGGAACCACTGGAGACGGAAATTTAGGCTTGTAGTAGTCCTAGCCTCCTAGCATCTGAAACAAGAGAAAGCGCATCGGCAGGATGCAGTCCGGAGTAATCCGAGGGCACATCAGGAATGAGTTCCTCACTCAACATTGTCAAATCATCGCCCTGAACGGATACTTGCTCATCCTGCCCGCTTCCTTCTTGGTCTCCCCACACTAATCACTAAACATTAATCACTAATTACACTAATCACTAACAAAAATGAAAAAGGAAACAATCAAGAAAGTCATCAACTTCGTCATCACTGTCCTCACTGCCGTCCTCAGCGCCTTCTGTGTGCAGAGCTGCAAGTGATAGCGTCTGAACACGAATTACACGAATCGAACGAATCATATCTGTTCAAAGCACTTATTCGAGCTATTCGAGATATTCGTGTTCAGTTAAATCAAAACACTTTGCGTTCGTATTCCAATCCGTCAGAGTGGCCAAAATTATAGAGAATACCGAGTTTAAAACCTGTAGCTTTGAGATAATTATATACTTGACTTCGATGGGAATCATTGAGTTCTGAAACAGCTTTCAGTTCAATAATAATGTCACCATAACAGACAAAATCAGCTCGATAAGTCTGCTTTAGTTCATGTCCATCATAGAAGACTTTAAGTTCTTTCTCACGTTCAAAGGGGATGCCTCGCTTAGCAAATTCAATAGCCAAGGCTTCCTGATAAACGGCTTCAAGGAATCCTGAGCCCAATACATTATATACATGCATTGCAGCCCCAGTGATGTTATATGATTCTTTACTACGGTATATCATAATCTCTATATATATTTTTTTTGAACACGAATTACACGAATCGAACGAATACATCCTGTTCAAGCACGGAAAATTCGTGTCATTCGAGAAATTCGTGTCATTCGAGAAATTCGTGTTCAGTTAAACCCTTTAAAATCCATAGAATCCAATGAAGAATCCAAGAAAAATCAATCTGATCGTGGTACATTGCAGTGCCACACGTGTTAATCAGGACTTCCCAGTAGAAGCATTGGAAGCCTGCCACAAGGCAAGAGGCTTCAAGAGCATCGGCTACCACTACTACATCACGAAGGATGGCGTTGTCTATCCCTGCCGTCCAGAAACCGAGGTGGGTGCTCACGCCCGCCACTACAACGCCCACAGCATCGGAATCTGCTACGAGGGTGGTCTCGACGAGAAGGGCAAGCCTGCCGATACTCGCACTCCAGCCCAGAAGGAATCTCTTGAAGACCTTCTCTACAGTCTCGCCCTCGACTATCCCGGTGCCGAGATCCTAGGCCATCGCGACCTTCCATGGGTTCGCAAGAGCTGTCCTTGCTTCAATGTCAAGGAATGGCTGAAGGAAATCGACTTCCATCTCTAGATAATGCTCCTCATCTGAAAACAGATGGGGAGTTTTTTCGTATCCCTCCGTCTCCCTTTAGATAAAGGGAGCTCCACCTTTCTCACCAAGCCTCTCTTCCCTCAGGGACGAGAGGATGTAACCGCCCTCCGGTGCTTGGAACCGCTACGCTCTAAGGTTGGCGGACCATCAAAGGTCTCGCCAAATTGTGCGGGATGGGACCGCCTAATTATCACATCCGATATCCATAATCAAGATTTTTTACATCCATCCTTTCAACTTTGATATTAGGATTCAAAGCCGAAATAATTCTTTTAAAACGGTTATATTTTTTTATTTTTACTTTGTAGCAAAATATAATTCGATGAATTCGAACAGTGAGCTGCGGATTACTCTTTTTCTTATTCGCAATTACCGGACTTAAATACCTTACTTCCTGCTCATATTCCCACATAGAAGCTTTAACTTTCAGAATATCTTCTATGGTTGTATTTTCACTAAGATTAGTAATAGTCTTTTTATATTCTACATCCAATCTTTCCCATGTTTTGGATGTAACCTCAACCTCTATACAACATCCCTTATTTTCATTAGCATAATGTGTCCACATTAAACCAATATTCGATTTTTTAGATAAAGAACAAATATACCTTTTATTCTTACCTTCCCAAATTCCTGTTAATACCGACTTATCTACATCAGAACTATATTGAAAATAACCTTCCATCGGATCATTCATCTCTTTATAAAGTGCTCCATAAAGCTTATTATCAATCACTATATCAAGAAATCGTTCCAAGTTTTCCAAAGAACGATATTTATATAGCAATTCAGGTTCTATTGATATACTATTTTTCATATTTACATTTAACTAATTAAATTCCAAACACCAGCCAAACCGGCTTTATTTAAAGGCAACATAGAAGATGCTTAAAATTAGAAATGATTGGATAATGGCGGCATGATCATCAATAGTTACCTAAGACTGCAGCTATGTAGGGTTAATCCTCAACATTCTACAATCCGAATATACTCTTACATAAAATTGTATTTTTTTAGATACACTTCTACCATAAGACTAAATTCACGGTCTGGGCTAGCCCAGGCTCTTATCTCTTTTTTTTCACTATCAGTAAATGAAACCCGACCTTCAGCCTCGCGAGTTTTGTTCTTAGAAAGAATCAAATCTGCAAGTTTTTGTAGGCATTTGCATCTTTTATATGTCAAAGCCTCATTATCTAGTTTAAACTTCCTGATTGTATCCAAGCCCTTCTTAGAGCCATTATTGGCTTGGATTAACTCTTTATCAAAAGTTATATGAGCCTGGATTTCAGCATCACTATCCTTACATGGATCCAAAACATCAGCTATAGGAATATCATTGTTATCAGGACGACCTTGATTACATTCCGGAGATGAGAGATAGAGATTACTCCATTCAAATGCTTTAGTTTTGTCTAATGCTACCTCCATCAAATGATCGACATTCTTTGGCTTGGCTATCAAACGTTCCTCACTGTAAAAGCATTTGTTGTAGGACATATTATTCAATGCTGCCAAAATATCTTTATGGCCATATTTACTGGAATCCGGTCTATTTTTACCACTAGCTAAAAAGTCAGCTAACCATTGGGCTTTCTTCTTAGTTAGTATTCCAGGCTCTGTCAATCTATCAATATGTCTCATATCTGCTTAAGCTAACATACTAGACAAATCCAAAAAGCCGAAATAAGAGGAGTTTAACTCTAAAAGCTTCTTTTCGATCTTATCCTGCTCTTCCTTATTCCCTTCTTGTGCTGCATTCTTTCTCTTTCTTAGCAAGTCTGCTATTTGAGTACTGAATGGTCCTACTTCTCCAAAAACCGCACCACTTAAGACTTCATCTACAGGAAGGTTAGAATAGCTTTCTGTCACATCAAGTATCTCAGAATGATCAGTCCTTGAAACACAAACAAACACCTTCGAATTATCAACGGCGGTAACCACAAATGGTGAATGAGTAGTTACTATTAACTGAAGATTAGGAAAATACTTTTGGATTAAACCTATGATTTTACGTTGCCATTTAGGATGCAAATGGTTCTCTATTTCATCTATAAGCAAAACACCATAAAGACGATTCACCTGTTCGATAGGTATATGCAATCTTTGACTGACAATATACATACGATAAAGAGTGCTGACAAAGTGATTGAAGAGTAACAAATTACCCATACTCAACTTATCTAAAGGCAATTCCTTGCCTCTAACCTCAACCATAGGCATCATTGACTTCCTTGCCACATAGAGAAAACGACCATCGGCTAAGCAGTCAGAAAGCATAGAAGAAAGCAAATCATAAAGATATTGCCCCTCATGTTTTTCTTCTTCTTTATCGCTACCACGAAGATAATCCAGATTGCAGATAAATTGATTCACTTTCGAGTTGGCAAAAGTTTTCAGGAAAGGACTATTCATCTGGACGTGCGGATTAATAGTTGAGAGATTAGAGATTTTGAAGCTTCCTGTATCTAAGTCAGGACTCCAATAATCTACAATCCAATCAACCTTTTCTGCTGCTTCTTCATCTGTAATGATTGTATTTAAACGTCTATCATTTGTGTTAACACCCAAAGCTTTATATCGAGTAAAAGACTCAGACACAACATTCTTCTGAATAGATTTCTCAAGATAGTCTAGACTTATTTTGAAGTCGTTATGATCAGCTATAATATCACGTTCCAGCTTGGTTGTTCCACTCAAGATTGTTCTTATTGCATCCAAGATTACAGATTTACCTGTTCCATTTTCACCTGTGATTATAACAACAGGTAAAGGCAAGGATGGATCTTTCTTCAAAGCTTCAACCTGTTCCTCTGCCAACAGTTCCATTTCACTATTCTGAAAAGGACCTATATTGTGTAGATATAATTTTGTTAATCTCATAATAATATTGTTTTAGCCATCTATATTTCCATACATCCCCTGAACCGCCTTTATTAAAGACAACTTAAAATATTTTGCGGGATGGGACCGCCTGATATTTTCTATCATCTAGAGCTTATTTTTGAAGATACTCTTCTTGATTAATATATTGAGTGAAACATTCTATTAAATAAGAACAATATCTACTTATAGAATCATACAATCCTTCTAAATCACCTGCAGTTTTCAAAGAACCAACTTGTGAAGCACATTCCCTACCATGAGCAACAGCCATTCTTCCTTCAGCCAATTCCAACAAACATTGCTTAACCGACATATGCTCTGGTTCAAACATTGGCGCCTTAAGACCAAATGTTTTCCAAACTCTATCAAGTTGTTGCTCTTTGATATTTCCATTTGAAGAAGGAAATAGAGTAGACTCAATCTGATCTATGACCTTATCTTTAGTAAGTTCCTTAAACAGTTTATATCTATTTTCCCATTTTTTATTAGTACCAGCTGTTTCAATCCTCTTACAAGCGGAATCATATATAAGTCCCCATAAGGAAGGTAAAACTTCATATAAATTCAATGTCTTATCATTTAAAATTTCTATAGTTCTTGAAACACAATGTGTTATAGTAAACTCCAATGCTCCATACAATAGAACATAGACAACGCCTTTTAATACAGAATCGGTTGTAGCTTGCTCCTCATCAAATTTATTATTAGAGCATAATTCCATCATTTTTTTTGCTTCCAACAACCTTTTCGTCGAACTTAAAGATACTTCCGTAAACATAGTAATTATCTACAAAATTTATCTTTGGCATATTTTATACGCTTCTCTAACATCGGAGAAGAATTTGTTGCACCAGTAACTAATTTATTAAATTCATCATCAGCAACCCAGATATAAAAATTATCAAGATTAAGATTCGTTTTTCCACTTTTAATTGCCTCAGCTGCTCCGACCGTTATGGCTTCCCAAAAAACTGTCGAAGTCTGTCTGCGATTTGTAGCTTTAACGATACCATGCTCCAATCTTGACAGTTGTTCGAAAACCTTATTAAAGATTGATTCGTATTCAATCGCATCAAATTTATTTAAGTGCCCATTCATGAAGTCATTCAAAAAGTCCTTAACATTGTGGACAAACTTATCTCTACCATAAAGGTAAGCAAAGAAACGAAGGACAAGTTCTTCATAAGTTCCATCCTCTAATGCAGATTTTGGTTTAGAAGTCAAACTTCTTAATCGAGGATCTTCAGAAAGTCTACAAATGAAATCATTAAATCTCCCACGATAAACACAATTTCTAATTTCTTGATCAGATAGTTTGATTCCACCAGTATTAAGACGTTCAAACAAATCAAAACGGACTTGTGCATCACTTTTATCGCTTAACGTTACTATTTTCAATGGCTTCAACAAAAAATCCAATCTTAATGTCGGTACCATATCTGACATGGTCATACCATTCATCATACTCAATTTATCTAACTCTGTCAGTTTCAGATAATCAAGTTTTCCTATTATTTTTCTTGCTTCAGAATCCAAATCTGCTGCAAAACGAATGATTGTACTAATTCTCTGTAATCCATCAATAACCTCCCACGTTGCATCAGAATTAGTTGCCATATATAATGAAGGTACAGGAATTCCTAAGAAAATAGATTCGATAAGTTTTGACTGACGCTGATCATTCCATCTAAACTTACGCTGGTAATTTGGTGAGACATTAACTATCCCATCATTAACCATTGATATAAGTTCTTTAACAGATATATCATAGGTCTTAAAATCGACTTTACGTTTTTGTTCACTTAACTGAACTGAAATATCTACCATAATTGTACTTGTATATCACCAACATAGCATCCCCACTATTTTACAAGTAGCCACGCCTATCAGTTTCGTTTTACATAAATATCAAATAGAGAATATAAAGTAAGCATCCAACCCCTATGGCAATACGACTTCATCACCAGTGTTTACTGGGGATACAGAGTATTTTAAGAAATTGGACTTTTCTGATTTTTAAACAGGTTTTACTAAAAGTGCCTCTGTCATCAAGGCATAATCCCTTCTTCCAGCTACAATCATGTCAAAGCATCCCCTAAAAAATCCTATCATTGTTCTTACCATACATCTTACACCTAGGCCATGCAGTCCTCCAGTAAGCTTGTCAACCTGCTCCTGCAAATTGGCAATCTTACGATCTGACTCTGTCTTTTGCTCCTTCTGCTTATTACCCAAGGCAATATTGGCATCACGTAGCATCTGGACTGTCTGAACCAATTCCTTTATCTGATCTAGATATTGCTTACGTTCCATATCCGGTATATCACCAACACAGCGTCACCACTATATTACAAGTAGTTACACCTATCAGTTTTTGAAAAAAAATATTTTGTATCGTTTGCAGGGGGAAGGATTGCTAAGCACACTCCTTCACCTCATCTGTTTTTTCAACATAGTAACATGGAAACATAGACTTATAGTCCTTATCCCCATCTTTCATGCGGGTAAGAAAGTCTGCCCTATTTGCTAAAACCATCAAGCACGTCTTGCTTGATTCTCTTAGCAACATCCAATTGTTCTTCGCGAACCATTATATGAATATACATATCGTTACCACAAGCATCAATGCAAATTGGTAAATCAACAACATTCATATCTAATAACCCTTGAAGCTTATAAAACAAACTAGTAAAAAGTCTGTTACGATAATACTGTACCGAAAAGCCTTCTGCCTTTTTGCGAGCATTCATCGGAACATCGGCTATATCATCGCATACATAATACAATATCGCATTGTCATGAGACCTGAAGAAGCTATAAATTTGATTAGAGATAAGTGATAAATCCCGAATCCCTGTCACATGTTTATAACTACCTACTCTGTTGAGATATATTCCCCATACCTCAACATCAGACTTTTCTAAAGCAGAAATTATTTCGGATGACAAAAATCTCGCTCCATCATTCAGAATTCGCACGATATATATATCACCCGTTTTGCTTGTAAATCTATATTCAAATGCATCCATTACATAGCTATTTCACAAACCTCGCAACCTCGTTTTGCCATATCTTGGAGCTGAGCTGCCTTATATGCCTTCATACGCTTCACCCACTCTGCTACCTTTGGGGAATCGCTTTTAATAACTAATGTTTCTTTTATTTCTATCATTGTATAACCTCCTATATTAAAGACTGCTGCAAAGATACTACTTTCTGACGTAAACACCAAGGAATTAAGAGAAAAAAATGCATTTATTAACCTATACTTGGCTTATGGCTAAACACTACAACACACAAAATGATTCTGCTTCCTTACCGGTTCTGCGGCGATAGTCATCACGCATTCGCTTTTCCATTTGTGCTATGTATTCTGCCTTCCACTCCCTAGAAGCCTTGAAGCGACGCATAAAATCTGCCTTTTTTTCTTCTATGTTCATAACGCAATCTCCTTATTAATTATTGTATTGCTTCGACTCCCCTGTCCCCCTCTTGCGAAGAGGGGGTCCTTACCCTATACCCAAGCCCTAAATCCCTACCATAGGGATTAGGGATGTAACCGCCCTCAGGTGCTGTTTTTCTAAAATCATCCCGTCCTTCTTTGGTAAGCATCCAACCCCTATGGCAATACAACTCCATCCCCAGTGTTTACTGAGGATACAGGGTATTTTAAGAAATTGGACTTTTCTGATTTTTAAACAGGTTTAACTAAAAGTGCCTCTGTCATCAAGGCATAATCCCTTCTTCCAGCTACAATCATGTCAAAGAATTCCCTGAAGAAATCCAGTGGAGCCATTAGCTTGCTGGATTCAACGAAAGTAAGGTAGGTCGCAGTGACTCTGGCACCCTGGATTCGAAAAATTGATTTACCGATATGCCTGCTGAGACCGCCTCCACTTTATAGCGTTGCCACAGGCTTTCAAGATCTTTACAACTTATTGCCATATTTCTAACATTTAATATTTAACATGGCGCAAAGGTAGAAACTTAAAAGCACAAGGAGAGTCATTTTGTATAAAATATTTCAGCACTTATGAGCCTATTTTTAAACTTTCAGATTGATAGTGTTCTGACTTTTTTTTTAAGTGAACTCAGTTGCTTAACATAATACTATGGCAAAAGCCAAAGTAGAAAAAGAAGAACAACTCTATAATATTTTCTTCCTATCGAAAGATAGGGGTATGCCAGTACCATCTTTAAAGCGTACTCGATAATTTATTTGCGAAGATTTAATTTTAGGATAACCAGGACGGAAGCAAATGAAGGCCTCTACATTCGACCTATAAGACTTTATGTTTTTGCGCTGATTTATGTAGCGCTGATTAAACACTTCTATCGTTGCCTTTAATTGCTCCATTGCCTTCCAGCAATTCTTCCTCACCGTCATATTGCAATCACTTGTTGCGTTTGCCTTGAACTCAATAAATCCAATATAGGCATCATTTACAATTATACAATCGCACTTTCTTACATCATGGCTTTTAATAAGACCATTGTCCACCTGCAACAAAGCAAAAGGCACAGTAGTAGGATTTTCTATCGAAAAATACTTCTGAGCTGCATCCTCACACTGCCCGAAAGTAGCAGACACAAAACCACTGATTCTTTGACTTTCAGAATCCACAATATGTTCGTCCTTATTGGATTCCTGAATATAATTAACTACTTCCTGAGAAGACAAGGAGAACACCTGAGGCAGTTCCAGGTCATTAAGATAGGTTGGTATCATCATGTTATTGTTTATTAGTACAAATGATATAACTTCTCAAAGACCTCAGCATTATAATCAGAGGCTGAATCCAACTCGTTCTCACTTATCAATCCAGTCTTCTCATCTATTATCGAGTGACAAGTGCCATTCGAAACCGTATATGCGGTGAATTCAGCTGCGGGAATTGTACTTCCTGCGGAAATCACCTCGTCTATAGCATTCTTCTCAACACCTGCCTCCAATAACTTATTGGCAAACAACAATATATTTGCCGCCGCCAACACATATGGACTATGAGTGGTCATAAATACAGTAGACGAATGTTCACCATTGCACAGAGCGACAATGTCATTAAAAAGATCTACTTGCGTCTTAGGGAACAAATTCTGTTCAGGTTCCTCTAACACAAAGGAAATGCCATTAGGAATCACCAACCGAGTATAGAGAGACTTCATTTCTTCTATCTGTGCAATAGCAGCCTCATCATTTTCTTCTGACTTTTTCTTTATCAACTCGATATATACCGACTTATAATCGCTTTTTTTCATCTCATCTCCGTAATATTTTTTTGTAATTAGCTCCGTAATAGCCCATGCGAGTTTAGTTTGCTTTTGCTGCTGCTCGTATGAAATTTCCGTTCCATAATTATTTAGATAGCCAGAAGTAAGATAATGCATGAGCACTATCATTGGAACGAGAGACTGCATTCCACTCGAAGCATCATACAATGGGATATTATAAGTCACCCCATTCTCATGGGACAGCATATCCTTACGGTCTTTCGCCGTATTATCATGATAGTATTGCATACCAAGATTAAGGATTGGCATTTTATGACCAGAATCAAAGTTTCTGTTTGTATCAAGCCAATCAAAAAGAAAACTTCGAAAATTAGTCGGCTCCAAATCTCTTTTCTCTATATCCTTCATCGTAATGATATTTCTATCGGATGGCACATAAGAGATTTTAATACGATTATAGGCAAGTTCATCTTTGAATGTCATACTAAAATTTCCTTTGTCATATACGATATGTATATATGGAGACTCATAGTCTATGACAGAACGTTCTGGATGGATATAGTTATGCATACGATGAAAATCTTCTACCAAAGCCTTGAATGCACTTCCATCCGCAACAACATGCTCCGACAGATTGGTACAAGCCTCTTTCTCTAACCACATACATGTGCTTAGAATCTTGGCAATTGTACTTTTGCCATTGCTCTGTGGTCCTATAAGAATACAAAAACGCTTGAACTCTATAATTGCTGTCTTTGTAATCGGTCCAACATCCGTTATCTTTAATCGTCTCATTGCTCTTATTATTTTCTTATTTTTGACTAAGTTACAAATTTATTCGCAAATATCAAAGTCTTTAGGGTATTTCAACTCTATTGACAGTGTTCTGTACTCAAAACATAAATTACTCCAGCACAATTACAATATCGGTAAGCGGTCACTTTAGGTACGTTAAGCCATAATGAGCGAGTAAGTCTACCAATTTGTCCTTTGCCGTTTTCTTGATCCTGCGGAACAAACATTGAGACATAGTACTTGCTTTCTTCGTTTATGTTCATTTTGCCCCAAATTTAAAATTCGGGGCAAAGGTATATATTTTTATTAACGTACGCAAGACGGCCTAAAGTGACTGCTTACCCATTTTTTTTCGACTCCCCTGTCCCCCTCTTGCGAAGAGGGGGTCCTTACCCTATACCCAAGCCCTAAATCCCTACCATAGGGATTAGGGATGTAACCGCCCTCCGGTGCTCGGAACCGCTACGCTATAAGGTTGGCGGACCAATTAAAGGTCTCGCCAGGTTGTGCGGGATGGGACCGCCTGGCTATAGCTTGCTGATTGGTAGCGCATGGGGGCGGCTGCTGGGTGGGACCACCATTTTGTTCCCAATCCATCATGCAGATGACGCAGATTCAATCTTCGTAAGGCATGTTCTCGGGTCTAGAACAAACCAGGACTTTGAAGCCGGGGAAATGCTCCAGATCGTACGTAAACTTTTCATCGTTGGTTAAAGCGTACTTCCTGTCAGAAAGAAGAACCACAGGAATATGGTTTCTGTCTTCCTGATTGGAACGAAGAGACTTTTCTACCTTCTTCGTAAAATACTTGCGCTGAAACTCCTTGATTTCGGCATTGCTGATCTTCAACAATCTGCCTTCCTTCGTCAACTTGCCAACTATCATTGGAATGCTCGTTGAACCATTAGCCCCCTGACAAGAAGCTATATATTCATGAAGCAACTTGTCGGACACTACTAATATCGCATTGTCTTCACTACCCTCCTCATTCTTCATAATCCAATTGATGAGCTTCTTCATCTCAGGATCCATCGGGTTGGCAAAACGACAAGCGATATTATTGTCTATAAATATATCTTTTTTCATTGCGCACTCATTGCTATGTCCATCACATCTATCATATAAGTATCGAAGAAATCCTGAGGAGCACCTTCTATCTGACCATTCTTCTTGAACTTGACAGTATGAATGGTGGTCTTTCCTTCACCCTGACTCATATAATATACCTTAATATCCTCTTCCTGAATATCGCCCCTGACTACTGACAGACGCAGACGATTCATCAGATACTCGCTGTGTGATTCGATGACATAACGCTTGCCCTTCTGCATCTGCTTGACGAGATAATCGCCAAACTTAGCCTGGGCTCTTGGGTGCAAATGAACCTCTGGCTGAGAAACATAAAGTGTGGATCCCTTACCCAACTCTACATCTGCTATGATAATCGGCATGGTCTGTGATATACCAAATCCTACATCTGAGAGATTTGCAAGTTCATCATCTTCATGTACCTTCACGCCTATCTTGAATTGACCGGAACCTAATCTGGATGGTTCTACCTCACTCAACAATCCGATAGATTTAATGCCCTCAACAAATTCTTCAAACTTATCGTGACTAGCATCCTTCCATGTCAAAAGTTCGTTGATAAAACCCTCGCCTGATGTTGCTATCTTACCTGACGTAACAGGCTCCTCGGTATAAATACGTTGAGCTGGCTGACGATAAGAGCTGATATAGTTGACTTTCGAATTATAACGCTCAATGAAATGCGTAGCTTCCTGTACGGCAAAGAATAGTGGATACGTTTTTTTCTTGTTTTCCCCAGAAAGATCATTAACTACCAGACTTTCTAAATGAATTTTCTCGGTAGTATATTTCAAAAACTCTATAATTGAATCTTTTGAAGTCAAATGAGATTTAGCATATTCCAACAATTCCTCAAATTCCTTTCTCTGCTTATTTTTAGAAGGATCGATGTCGACATCAACGAGAAGTTTACCGTCATTCGTAACTTTTTGCTTGAAATGATAAAAACTACCTGTACATTCACAGAAGGAAATTATTGGATTGCCAGCCTGATTACCCATCCACAGACTTTGAACCTTTAACAGCTCGTCGGTTTCTGAGTCAACCAAGGTAAAACTCAAACCGATTTTCCTTGCCGAATCATGCCTGAACACCATTTCCATGAAATTACCCATCTGCACATAAATGCCATTAGGAGAAAAATCCCAAGGGAAATTCTTGCTCTGAAGAACTCCCAGCATACCATACATCAGTGAGCTCTTACCGGTGCTGTTGGCACCTGTAAGCAGCGTCAGTTTTCCGAATTCCAAACTAGAAGTATCTTCAAAGCATTTGAAATTGGTAAATCTTATATCTTGCAAATAAACCATAGCTTCACCTTATTTTATATATTACTATGATGGGGCAAATATACATTTTTTCTCAGAAACAGCCAAATCTGCTTATATTCATCGGATTACGCTCTCTGATTGATTGCCCCACCTGTCTTCAATAGTCTTTACGACCCCTTCGGTTCCCCTTCAAGGGGACAGCCCCCCCTGCGGGAGGGTCCTTACCCTATACCCAAGCCCTAAATCCCTACCATAGGGATTAGGGATGTAACCGCCCTCCGGTGCTCGGAACCGCTTCGCTATAAGGTTGGCGGGGCATCAAAGCCCTCGCCAGGTTTTGCGAGATGGGAACGCAGGGGGATAGTTTATCGTACCTTTGCTTCAGGCGATGCCGGGACTTTGTGGAGAAGGACGTGACGCTGGAGTAATTTTCGCCATACCAGGAGACGGGTGCCTTGCCACATCTCTACTGCTGCAGAGGTGAGAGAGGTGAAAAGGGATGAACGCTGAACGAAGAAGGCATTGACTTTTTTGCCTAACTCCTCCCTATCTTCCGTGTATGTGATGCCGGTATCTATAGAAAAACCGCCGATGCCGCTGATCTTCTCAAACTGATACTCTCCTTGCGTCAGCAATTGCAACAGACGGGGATATTTCTTCGACTCCAAATCGGCATGGAACCTTTCACGCTCTTCTTGACTCTGCGATACATAATAATCATAGAAACCTCCCCATGAACAGATTGCCTTGACCGTGCCTGCCTCTGTTCTCAACAGCGCAAAATGGGCGTAATACTCATAGTCTTCATCGATGGTCTGTTCTTTCTTGCCTGTCCCGTTGTTTCCTGACTGGAAAAGATCACGGAGATTGCAACGGAGTATCAGTTCTGTGATGCCGTTATGGTACAGCACGGCATAGTCCTGTTCTTCCGGTATGATGACTCCTGACGTTGGGGTGAGAAAGGGACGGAGGATTGCATCCGGTATCAGTTCATCCAACCACTGACGGAGAGCGTTTTCACCTGCCTGAAAGTAATCGGAGAGGATACGGAAGTTTTTCCGCATCGTATCGTCAAGCTGGGCTAGGACCTTCTGCTGCTGCTCGATGACCTTCTCTTCCTTCCTGCTGTTATAGTCTGAATCAGACATGTTCCTACTGCGAGGGAACGTCAATTTCTTCTGATAGTCCATGAAGAGATTGCGCAAGGCGGCATAGGCATTATCGGATGGATTCTTTGCCTGCCAATATCCTATCATCTGGTCGATTGCACGCCAGGCTCCCATCGCTTCTGCCTTAGGTCCCTTCGTTGCCTCATGCTCTACCAGCATATCGTATTGACGGATATTGGAGATGTTGAGACAGCGATTGTTGCCGAAACGTACCAGGAGATGGCGGTCTTTCTTGCCTTTGTGCTTGACTTGCTTGACCACGCCAACCCAACCAGCCAGCGGACCGCTATAGATGCGGATTGTATCATTTACCTGTGCCAGGTCATCATATCGCTTGTCGATGATACTCAGTCCCTCTATCCCATCTGCTATCTTATCACTGTAATAGATGAACCGCTCCATATCCTCATTGGGAATGGTGGCGTTTTTGATGATACCTTCCTGATTCAGTTCCTTCACGTCTCTGCAAAGAAGATGGGCACTTGAGACTAGCTTACTCTTCCGCATTTCACCTGTTTCCAAATCACGGACGGTACTTTCATAAACGAAATAGCCCCAATGGGAAAGTATCTTTTTCAGAACTTGCGGATTGTCTGCCTTGACGAATACCATTCCATATATCAGCGGCTTCAGGCGGAAGCGTTCTCCCCCATTGACATTCTGATACTTAGTGCGGCACTTGGGCAGATAGACCTGCCTGATTATGCCCGGATAGGTCTCTTCAAGGAATTCCTTCGTTTTCTGTTCCTGAAATTTGTCGGTATTTACTATAAACCACATGGTTAAGGAAGAGTTATAAGTGAAGAACGAAGATGAAGAATTAGGGGGTGATTATAAAGGATTTACAGCCATTAGAAGCTGTTGACTGCAGGATACATCTCGGTTTCTCCTGGAAAGAATTCACTTCCCGGATTATTTAAGTTGTGATATGTACCACAGCATTGAAAAACCAATAGACTAACTTCCACTAATCTTCAATACTATTATGTCTTTCAGCCTTCCACATGCATGATGCAAAGAGCCCCTTGTCTAACAAACTATTTGTCATAAACGTTGTGCTTAAATGAAAGCCATATTAAGTTCTTAAATCATCTCATTCATCAAAATCTCTACGTAAGAGATATAATAGACTCTGCAAAAATACAGAAAATGTTGTTAAAAAACGAATTATGCGTGTTAAAAAACTCTTTTTATTCAAGTTTTTCTACTTTTCAGAAAACAGCAAAACCGGCTGATTTTCTCTATAAACCCGAATATCAGCCGGTTACCGTTTCTACCACATTCTATCTCTTCAATGCGATATTATAATTGTCATATCGGGTATTGCCCGTAATTTCCTCCACTACCTGGATGAATGGAGGGAAGTTTACATTCTCATGCTGACCGATGCCCTTGGTCTCCAGAATCATCAGGTCGTGAACCGGCTGTTCGAAAGAATCCAGCTCGAAATACTGTCCTTTCCAGATAAAGCTCTTGCGGTGCTTGCGAATGGTAGCACGGTAAGGGTCTGCCTGCTGGAGCATGGACTCATAGAGATTAGCATTGATCTGACGTTCTGTCTCTACCTGCTCCTTATCTGAAATACGCTTCTTGGAGGTATGGACATACACATATTTTCCTCCCTCGAAACTACGGCGACGGAGACGGATTTCACTGCCTGGCTCTCCTGAAAGATAAGTCTGGACTATATCGCTGTCAATGGCATTAGGTACCTCGCCTACCAGCTTGACGATATACTTGCGCTCCTCCTCTATCGGCTGAGGAATGCCCAGGACATTGCTTATCTCCTTCAACACACGGTTGAGCTTGTTCTCGAAATCCTCATGATTGTTGATGACACGGAGATGAGGATGTCCCTTCCAGGCTGACACTATCTTCTTATCCAACTCGCGGGCTATCTGAAGACCAGCCTCATCTGCCTTTTCCAATCGCTGTGCATTATTGGCGGTGGTATAGTACTGCTCTGCTCCATCGGCAGCACTCACAAGATGCAGCACTGCATCATAACGCTCACGCAACTGGGTATTACTGTAACCCTGCTCAGAGATGATGCGGTTCCAGAAATCTGCAGAAAGATAGGTAGAAATATCCATCGTACCACGATCGCAGACGATGATGACCGGCTGATCCAATGTTTCTGCCATACGAGAAAAGCTATCCTCTAGTCCTATCTGGGTCAGGAAGGTTGCCTTCTCGCCCTCAAAAAAGAACTTCTCATTTTTGGTAAGATAATTCATACCCGACTGGGTGAACATGGTTGGTACTTCCGGAATGGTAAACACCTTATAGCCAAGACTCGTAAAATGCTCTATCACCTTGACCAGTGCCGTGGTCTTTCCTGCACATGGACCACCCGTAAGTACAATCTTTTTAATTGTATTCATATCTTTTTTTTGTGTTATTATTCGTTTAATCAGATGCAACTATCTTGCTTATCATTCAATATGGGTGCAAAGATAGCAATAAAATCTTAAAGATAGAAAAAAAACGGTCCATTATTTTGTAATCTTACCGAAATATAGTAACTTTGCATTATCTATGGATAAGATTTTTTAAACTAAAGTAAATAAATGGAAAAAGTAAAGACATTAATCATAGGAAGTGGTCCTGCAGGATATACTGCTGCCATCTATGCTGGTAGAGCTGACCTCAAGCCTGTTCTCTATTCGGGTATGCAACCAGGTGGACAGCTCACCATCACCACCGTTGTAGAAAACTTCCCTGGCTACCCTAACGGTGTAGACGGAACTCAGATGATGATGGACATGAAAGAGCAGGCTGCAAGATTCGGTGCCGACCTGAGAGACGGCAGTATCGAGAAGGTTGACTTCAGTTCCCGTCCTTATCACCTGACTGATGAGCGTGGCAATGAGATTGAAGCGGATACCGTGATCATCGCTACTGGTGCTTCTGCCAAATATCTGGGTCTGGCTGATGAAGAGAAATACCGCGGACAGGGCGTTTCGGCATGTGCTACCTGCGACGGATTCTTCTATCGCAAACGTACCGTAGCCGTTGTGGGCGGTGGAGATACTGCCTGCGAAGAGGCTCTCTATCTTTCCAGTCTTGCCAAGAAGGTTTACATGATTGTGCGTAAGCCTTATCTGCGTGCTGCAGAAATCATGCAGCAGCGCGTGAAGGAAAAGGAGAATATCGAAATTCTTTTCGAAACCAACACCTTAGGTCTCTTCGGTGAGAATGGTGTGGAGGGTGCTCATCTCGTCCGTCATAAGGGTGAAGCCAACGAGGAGGAGTTTGACATCGCTATTGACGGTTTCTTCCTTGCCATCGGCCATAAGCCAAACACCGACCTTTTCAAGGATTATCTTGAATTGGATGAGCAGGGATTCATCAAGGTTATTCCGGGGACTGCAAGTACTAAGCTGCCAGGCATCTTTGCAGCCGGTGATGTTGCCGACCCGGTTTACCGTCAGGGAATCGTTGCGGCAGGTTCAGGAGCCAAGGCTGCCATCGAAGCTGACAGATACCTTCAAACATTGTAGGGTATTGAAAGCTTTTGCCCTTACAGGGCGACAAGTTTGCGTCCATAAACACCCAGGGCGATGCCCTGGGCTAGGGGCTTCTGCCCTTTCAGGGCGTGTGGGGCTTACTTGCGAAACTTGAGTGAAAGTATAATTAAATTAAAAAAAATCGTCTATATTTTGTCAGATGCAAAAAATATCGTACTTTTGCATCTGATTAAGACGAAGGAAGATTGGCAGAGTGACCGAATGCGCTGGACTCGAAATCCGGTATACCCTTTTCCGGGTATCGGGGGTTTGAATCCCTCATCTTCCGCTTTATTCGCCTATTGAATTATTTTTTTAGATCATCAGTAAAAACCAACATGAAAAAATTTATCATCCCTATAATGATGCTTCTTCCTCTTGCCATGCAAGCACAGACTGTGCTTACAGAGCAGCAACAGCTTGAAGAAGCTCAAAAACAATTGGAAGCTGCCAAGAAGGCACTGCAAATTGCTAAGATGAAAGCTGAAGCTGCACGCCTGAAAGCACAGACCGACAGTCTGAACCAGGAAGCTGCCAAGGCGGAAGCTGAAGCCAAGCAGATGGAAGCCAAAAAGGCTGATGCGGAGCCAGCTCCTAACCTGCCTAAGGAGGAAACCATCACTAAGGGAGGATGGGCTATTCCTACTACGGTAGCCAAGAAGAAGGAAGAGGCCAAGCCTGCACTGATGGCAAACGGCGTGGAACTCAAGGAAGATCCTAAGTATCTGGAAGGCGCTGTCAAGCTGAACAAGGATGGAAAGATAGAATTCACTCTTGATACGGATGCCAACGGAAAGACTGCCAAGCAGATTTACGACATCGTATACGAATATATGAGCGACTTGACACAGTCTGCCGACAACATCGCCAGCAGAATGGCTCTGGTGAACCCTAACGAATACATCATCGCCAACAGTATGGACGAATGGCTCGTGTTCAGCAGTTCCTTCATCTCGCTCGACCGCACTGAGTTCAAATACCAGATTGTTGCCAAAATCGCAGACAATCATCTGAATCTCAGTCTCCTCCGTATGTCATACAACTATGAGCCAGACAGACCGACCGGATTCAAGATGCCTGCTGAGGAGGTAATAATAGACAAGGTGGCACTGACCAAGAAGAAGAACGACCTGGCAAAGATCTTCGGTAAGTTCCGCAAAAAGACTATCGACAGAAAAGACCAGATTTTCAGCGAGATAACAACATTGGTTAAACAGTAAAATCAATTCAGATTATGGCAGAAGAAAATAACAACATACAGACTGAACAGGCTGAAAACAGCAAGCTGCAGGAGCAGCCACAGACCAGCTATGCCGTGCGTCCGGACCATAGACACCACCGCCGACTGGCTTACAGCGACCAGAACAACATGTTGCAGATACGCAACTACCTCAACATCGCATTCATGGTACTGGCTATCATTGGCGTTGTTATCTGGACTCAGCTGGATGACTATCACACTCTAGCTGCAATCGTACTGATTCTTGGAGTGGTACTCAAGATTGCGGAAGTTTGCATCCGATTATTCAAAAAATAACAGCTGGTTTCCAAACATCCAGAAAGATAACAGCCAGTTCCGAACATTCAGAAAGATAATGAAGAAATCAATATTAACGATGATACTATTTTGTGCTGCAACTCTTACAGTTGCGGCACAAAACGATTTTAACAATAACGAAGATTCACAGTTCAGACCACAGACCAGCAACAGGGTGAACACTGACTCACTCGGGTCGGACAAGGAAATCCCGAAGGGAATCAAGGTGTGGACTATAGACGAAAGATTCGGAGACAGAACGGAAGCTACCGTCGACACACTGCAGCATCTGTATATGAACACCACCTTCAACGAGGGAATATACGGACAGTACAATACCCTGGGTAACATGGGTACTGCAAGAATCAACCGTATCTTCATCGACAGACGTACACAGGGTAACTTCATGTTTACAGAACCATACGACAACATCGTAACCCCAGTGAGCGATTTCCACTTTACCAACACCTACTCTCCTTTCACGAACGTGACACTGAACAGTTGTGGTGACCGTACCAATGGAGAAGACGACTTCAAGGCTATCTTTGCCGTGAATGCCAACAAACAGCTGGGTGGTGGATTCCGATTCGACTATAAATACGGCAGAGGATACTACAATGCACAGAGTACCTCCCACTTCAAGTACACCATGTGGACATCCTATCTGGGTGACAGATATCAGGCCCACTTACTCTTCAGTACCAATCACCAGAAGGTTACGGAAAACGGTGGTATCACCAATGATGACTATATCAAGCATCCGGAACAGTATACCGATGACTTCACCAGCAATGAAATTCCTACCGTACTGGAGGAGAACTGGAACAGAAATGACAACCAGCATATCTTCCTGAGCCACAGATACAGCTTCGGCTTCAACCGCAAGATAAAAATGACCGAGGAAGAAATCAAGGCCAAGAAATTCGCCATGGAATCGGCTAAGGAAAACAAGGCGGAAGACGAAAAGGAAGAAGCCAAAAAGCAGGCAAAGAAAAACGGCCAGAAATTTGACGAAAAGGCTTACGACAAAAAGCAGAAGACGAAATTCTCCGGAAGACCGGACAATGCCAAGATTGCAGGTGATGAACCAGCTAAGGACAATGCTGACAAAAACATCAAGAACGACAGCACACGTATTGCCGTAAACGGAAAGGCTGCTGCTGACAGTCTGCTCGCCATCGAAAAGAAAAAGCAGGAAGACTCGCTGTGGTATAAGAATGAGTATGTACCAGTTACAAGTATCATACATACCCTAAAGTTTGACAACTACAAGCGTATCTACGAGGCTTACAAGACTCCTGCCGACTATTATCTCAACGAATACTATACAGCAGGCAGACTGGAGGGTGACTCTATCTACGACCAGACCAAGCACTGGCACATGAAGAATACCCTGGCACTGGCTACACTGGAAGGATTCAGCAAGTGGGCAAAGGCTGGCATCAAGGCATTCGCCAGCTATGACCTGCGCCACTATGAGTTGCCAGACAAGGAAGGCGGTATAGAGAAATTCAACGAACATGCACTGAGCGTAGGTGGACAGCTGAGCAAGCAACAGGGTAAGACTCTGCACTACAATGCCACCGCAGAGATCGGATTGACTGGTGTTGATGCCGGTACCCTCGCCATCGATGGAAATCTGGATGTCAACATCCCATTCCTCGGTGACACGGTTCAGGTTAGAGGTGATGCCTTCTTCCACCGTGAGACACCATCCTTCTACTACCGCAAATATCATGCACGTCATGCCTGGTGGGATGATGACCTTGAGAAGACCATCCATACCCGCATCATGGGAACATTGAGATACAACAAGACCAATACGACCTTGCGTGTGGCTGTAGACGAGATCAAGAACTATACTTATTTCTCACAGTCATACAACGTGACAGAAAACTATCTGCGTACAGGCGTAGTGGTGACACCGATGCAGGAAAGTTCAGGTATCAATCTGCTGACAGCCCAGCTGGAACAGAACTTCAAGTTCGGCATCTTCCATTGGGAGAACCAGATTACCTATCAGAACTCCAGCAACAAGAGTGCTCTCCCGGTGCCAGCTCTCAATGTATACAGCAACCTCTATATCAAGGTGAACATCGCCAAGGTACTGAAGGTAGATATGGGTACTGACGTACGCTACTTTACCAGCTACGAAGCACCAGACTATTCTCCATACGTAGGAATGTATACCGTACAGGGGAATGGCGAGAACAATGTAAAGATAGGTAACTACCCTATCGTAAACGTATATGCCAACGCACATCTCAAGCATGCCCGCTTCTTCATCATGATGAGCCACATCAATGCGGGCAAGGGCGACAAGAACTATTTCTTCACCCCTCATTATCCAATGAACGAAAGCGTGATGAGAATCGGTGTTAGCTGGAACTTCTTCAATTAATTTGTTATATTTTCGTAAGGAGTGAGTTTGATCGCTCACTCCTTACATAAAAATCCCCTAATCTATGGTTAAAACTAATTCTCTCAAAGCATGGTTCCTGGCAGCCAGACCAGTCACACTGACTGCTGCCGCAGTTCCCGTCATGCTGGGTGTTGCCCTGGCATATAAGGACACAAACGCTCAATGCCAATGGATACCAGCCCTACTCTGCTTACTCTTTGCCTGGGTGATGCAGATAGATTCAAACCTGGTGAACGACTTCTTCGACTTCAAGCATGGCAACGATGACGAGACACGACTCGGTCCAAAACGCGCCTGTGCGGAAGGCTGGATTACGATGAAAGCCATGAAATGGGGCATCATCCTCACTACCCTCCTGGGTTGCGCCATCGGACTGCCACTCGCCTTTTACGGAGGAAAGGAGATGATCATCGTAGGCATCTGCTGTGTGCTATTCTGCTTCCTCTATACCACCAAATTGAGTTATCTGGGATTGGGCGACCTGCTGGTGCTGATCTTCTTCGGCATCGTTCCGGTCTGCTGCACCTACTACCTGGTAATGCCGGAAGGAATGCAGGGAGTATCCGGCGAAGCCATACTGACTTCCATCGCCAGCGGACTGGTAGTAGATACACTGCTCATCCTGAACAACTATCGCGACCACGACAACGACCTCAAGGCTGGCAAGAAGACCCTGATTGTCCATATCGGCAAGAAAAACGGTGAGCGACTCTACTGTGCGCTGGGCAACATCGGCATCCTCATCATGATAGGAATCAACATCTACGGTGCCCTTGCATACAATGCAGATACAAAGTTTTTGCCTTTTGCTGCTGTATGCCTTGTGCAGCACAACCGAACATACGCCAAGATGAGGAAGATAGGTGAAGGCAGAATGCTGAACAAGGTGCTGGGTTATACTGCGCTCAACATCTTCGCCTTCGGTATCCTCTCTACCTTCATCATCATTGGAATGATGTAATTATATAATGTACGCGCGTACATTATTATATATAAAGAAGAAAAAGTATGAAGCAACAAGTAAATCTCGAAATCATGCAGTTTGTGGAAACACAGATTCTGCCCAAATATACCGAATTTGGCGAGAGCCACGGATTGCGCCACGTAACCCGTGTCATCAGAAACGCCCTGAAACTCGTACCTGTAACAGGTGCCGACATCGACATGGTTTATATCGTTGCCGCCTACCACGACTTAGGAATGAGCGGTCCGCGCGCCATTCATCACATCACGAGCGGAAAAATTCTCCAGGCTGATGCTAGACTGAAACGCTGGTTTACTCCCGAACAGATCAAGATCATGAAGGAAGCAGTGGAGGATCACCGTGCTTCATCCAGCAGACAGCCACGAAGCATCTATGGGAAAATCGTTGCCGAAGCAGATAGAGACATCGAGGTACACGAGATTTTCCTTCGCGCCATTGAATACGGAAAAGAGAACTATCCAGAGAAAAACAAGGAAGAACAGTGGGAAAGATTCTCTGAACACATGGAAGAGAAGTATTCCAGAAACGGATACATCAAACTATGGATTCCGAATTCCCCCAACGAGAAAGCACTGAAGGAACTGAGAAACATCATCGAGCATAAAACAATGCTCAGAAAGGAATTCGAAAAGATATACGATGAGATAGAGAACAGGAAACCATAACAGACTGAAGTTTTGCATGTTGTTCAAGTACGGGCTGAAGTTTCGCATGTGGTTCGAGTACGGGCTGAAGGCCCAAAAGCTCCTAGCCCAGGGCATCGCCCTGGGTATGA